>Ga0123342_1002665_pt1 | contig 29385 bp, 15 predicted proteins | sample Turbeawhitnodule_FD_89960 | JGI IMG/M metagenome (GOLD analysis project Ga0123342, IMG submission 89960) | Root nodule microbial communities of legume samples collected from Mexico - Turtle bean Mexico white nodule | ecosystem: Host-associated > Plants > Roots > Nodule | place: Mexico: Nepantla... | reverse complement strand
TTAATAATAATGTTAATAATAATTTAATAATATGAGTATAATTTATTTTATTATTATTAATAATAATTATATTAATATGTATAAATTATATTAATAATAAGTATAATAAAAATGATAATATGATCAAAGAATTTGTTTGATCTAGTGGTTAATGATTTCCTGGATCACTGGAAGAACTTGAGTCCAGATAATTTATAAAAAAAGAATCTATATTATACTTTATGTAAAATGTAGAGCCAAAGACCCATTTCTTTCCCTTCCTTATTTTTTTTCTTCTTTCATTTTTCTTCGTTTTTTTTATCGTGTATGCTTCTATCTCTATCAATCCATTCCCTTTACTCTAAATTCATGCTTTTCTCTCATTTGGGTGAGAAAGAGATTGTACCATCTAAACAAGGACAAGATCATGAACACTTCCATTTTACAAATCAGAATAAATTCATTTGCACTCTATAATATTTTTATACTTTATAATATGACTCTACTGAAATCAAATCTTTTTTATTTGTCATGTTAGTTGAAAATTTTGATTATCTGAATTACCTTTCCTTTTTAAGTTGTACTTTTGGTTGTTTTTGAGTTTGTTGTAGGTAAGTAAATTTTAGGAGTTTCATTTACTTGGGTTTTAGGTAAAAAGAGTTGTTTCATAGTAACATGGAAATGATAATTTTCTTATGAAAAGGGATTATGTTATTGACATCACATCTTATTAATTTATGTACTATTGGAATGTCTCAGTATTTCAGCATGTTTCGTATGTGATAAGTGTGGAATATCTAAATCACGTCATTAATTATTAATATATAACAACATATTTTGTAAATTAAGATTAAGATACAATTGAGTTATTAGGTCTTGTTGGGCCTAATTCATCTGTCCATACCATTAAAAGTTCAAGAAGACAACGGTTATGAATAGGAGAACACTCCATAATTGGCATGAAAAATGTAGTCGATAACTTGTGAACTGATCTCGAACCTAAGCTAACTTGAGTGTCATTTTTTTTTATCGACAACAAGAATTAATAAATATGAGCTACATAAGGGGTGACCCAACCCTTATACAAGAAAACAACTCATCTCTTCCTCCCTTCCAAGAGTAACCTACCAAATAGAACAACCTCAAAACTAATATAAAACCAACTCTACGAACAAAACATCAAATGGTCAGTCTCATACAAACCACTGGATCCAAACACCAATTAGAATATGAGAACATCCTAAAGCGAGACTTAGAATAAAGCCAAGACCAAACTTTGACTTGAACCATAGCAAATACTTTTGACACATCGGCCTTTCCCCTATTAAAAACGACATTGTTCCTATTATTGTTAAATGGTTTCTAAATTGGTATCTAATTAGCAACCAATGTTTTTGCTACCAAATTTAGAAACTAAATAATTGGTAGTTAAAACCTTAGTAGCTAATTAGATACCAATTTAGAAACCATTTAACAACAATATAAATTAATTTAGAAACATTTTTTTTTTAGTTTCTAAAATGGTCTCTAATTTAGTTATTATACCAACTAATTATTTTTTGTCTCTAAAATTAGTTTTTATTTCATGTTTTTCTTAAAGTGATATATGATAAAGTATATATAATTTTGTCTTTTAAAAATAAAATTGAACAACTTCGTAATATAAAACCTTATCAATTGCAAATAATTTTAAAAAAATAGAATTAAATTTCTCAACATACTATTAGTATTATTATTTGCCAAATGAAACATGATTATCTAAAATTAATAAAAATGACTATTTTTTCCTTAGAGTGACGATTATTGCGGGACGGTAGAAAAATCTTCAAACAATAATATTATGTATAAATAAATGTATTTTTTTAAGAAAAAGACACCCTAATTAGAGAACACCAACAGAGCTTCAAGGAAAAAAAAGTAGATAGATTAGAAATTTGGAAAGGGTTACATCTAGGACATAAAACATTATATACACCAGGTGCATTTTATTTTGTTTGATTTCTCTTACAGAGGAGTAGGACGAGAGTTTTAAGAGTGACGTGAACCAAATGTAGGAAGATAGTACTAGGATCCGATGCCACTCAGATTTCAAATCAACAGCAGCAACTTGATATATTAAAGGAGAAAGCAACAACACCTAACAACACTTTAGAGACTAAAAAAAAAAAAAAGATGTATTTAAATTGATTTTAATCTTGATTTTTAAATGATATGGGACTATATTGAAAGTATTGGAAAAAAATAATAATACATGCATGTGTAAAGTTTGATGATGAAATAGACATGAAGAAGCTATGATTAAACACACAGATCAAATTCTAAATGAAAAATAAGAATGCATGGTTTGATGATAACATAGACTTGGTAGTTTGATGGAAGAGTGGTAAAAATGGTTGGATAGATGTGGAAAATTTGTAGACACGTGATTCCACAGTGAGCTATGTGTATGCACATTCATAATGGAAGTGACACACCCATAAGCTCAGGTTTTTTCCTTTTGATTTATCCCTCACGTGGTTTTAGCAAGTATGGCATGGTGCTTTTAGACAATAAAATCTTGTTCCTATTATTTTACTGTGTTAGGAGACATACTTAAATTATCTCTCAATTCATAAACTAAAATATATTTTTTAATTTTAAATATAAATATAAAAATATATCTTCTAACAATATGTTGTCCCTATATCTTTATATCCATATGCATTGTTCTTGTGTGTCCCTTATATCCATATGCATTTCTAGGGTTTGTTTTCTTATATATTGTTTTCAATTGTATGAAGTAACCGATCACACACCTAACTCATGATAATAAAGTGTTACTACATGAAATTATTAAATAAAAATTAATTTTAAAAAATAAAATAATTATTATTATATTAACTAAATCATATACTATTTTATAAATTAAAAAATTATTAGTATTAAAAGATTGCGGAGTGAAATTATATCCCTTTTATTCATATTAATTTCTCTCAGCTCAGTTCATATAACCCAGTAAAAAATTGCAGAGTGAAATTATACACACACAAAAATTACTATAAGATATTTCCTTAACATGTTTTAATTGTTTTTATTCTCTACATAGAAAGATATGAAGAGAGTGAAGGGAAGGGAACAGAGTTGGTGAGACAAAGGTGCAAGAAACAAAAGGTAAAAGGAAAAAATAGGAAAGGGAGAATTGGGTCCTCAGAACGTGAAATGGGTATGGGCCCATGATATGTTGAGCGGGCCCAGCAGAAAATATCTGGTGTGATATTATGTGGCCTAGCTGCGTGTCACTCACCACCTTACAACCAAGGAGGCCTTGTGGGCCATGGGCTTTCTGGCCCTAACCCATCTTTCATCGACACGTCACAGAACATTTAATTGCCACTTTTCCTGTCGTTTTTTTTTCAACAAATCAAATGACTAACTAACAGACTATGCTTTATGATTTCTTCAACGAGTTTTTATCAACTGCTTTCGGCACCATACAACTCCCACCTAGAAAATAAAATGAAACAAAAATTTAGAAACGACCCAACAAAAAAACATTTCAAAATATTTATATTTAGATCGTAATGGTTTTAAGAAAAAAATATTAAAATTAAAATCCTAATGCTCTGAATATATATGACTATATATTTTTATTTTTATTTTCTCTTATCAATTTAAGTTAATTAAACATAAAGAGAAGCTCTCAAATAGGAGTTTTTTTTATTTTTTTATTTTCATGAAATCAAATTTAAAATAAACAATGTTTTCTTTCTTTTCATATTTTACTTGTGTTCCTAATCATGTGTAGTTAGGCTACACGAGAATTCATGAATATGGGAAGAACATGATTTTGTTGTACTGAAATCTATGATCACATTATCAATTCTAAATTCAAAGTCTTGTCAAAACTAAATTCAAAATCACATAATGATCTGTTTTGTTTATTCTGCTTTAACCTTATCCTTTTATAATTCTTTCTTAGTCCCAAACCCCAAACACACATAACATGATTAGTGTATCACTGTGAATAGTGTATATATCATACGTGTCACTCCTCTTGTGAATAAACTATCCCAACTGAACTTCACAATTTGGAGATATTTTGATCTAAAAAAACGTTGTCACTGTCACTGTCACTGTCTTCCCTCACTTTCCTTCTTCAATTCTATCATTAACAACCTAACTATAATTTGTCTCTAATTATACTTACATTTAAGCAACCATGTTATTAAACTTCACTTGGGACACAGAATATTATTTTTATTAGGAAACTAACTCCCATGACAAGAACAAGTGTAGAAGTTACACATGTTCACAAAATTCAAATGATTGCACATTTTACAAATATCCATATCATGTACATTATCTACTCTTACTCTTGAAAGAAAAAAAATAAACCAAGTAAAAAAAAAAAGCAAGAGAAACTACAAATAAGCGCAAAAGTGACTTATTTAATTAGAAAAATATAAATACGAAACAAAATAGAGATAATTTACAAAAGAGAAAAATATAATAAAGTAAATGTGTGAAAATTAGAAAAAAAAAAAGGTTATGATCTAACTGCAATCAATTATGTTTTTTTTTTTTTTTTTTTTTCACCTTTTGTTGTACTACAGACACTTACGGATATATGTATAATTTCTAAAATGTAGGACATGAGACACAAATCTATATATTATATAATTATGAATTATATAAATTGACATTGACAATAAAGATTTATACGCACAAATATGTTTCAGTTTTTGTTTAGCAGAAAGATGTTTCTCATGACTAGTTTACAAATATTTCTTACTTATTTTTGTAATCATAATACAAATTTATATAATAAGTTTGAGCTTTAGAAAAATAATATATTTCACTTTTTTAAAATTATGTTAAAATCATGCTAGAATTGTTAGAAATTCAATAAATATTTTTTGAATTTGACACTTCACCGATATGTATTTTACGAGTGTTGTACGAGTATAGTGTCTGATACGTGTGTCCGACATATACACACTATTTAAGAGACGTGTTTCTTTCTTAAAAGATGTTTCTTAGCATCATAGATTGCATCTCTTCCTTTATATGAAACAGTAGTGTGTGATTTTTTATTTTTGTTAAAGTAGGCAAAAGAATCTAAACATAATTAGAGGTAAAACTAAAATTTATATAACATAATATAGTCTATTTAATAAAAAAAGCTTTGTTAAAAATATTATAACAATCTTAATTAATATAGTGTTGAATTGGTTAGGAAGTGAGGTGGTTGCATAGTAGGAAGTGAAAAAACAGAGGACATTGGGAAACTATCTCTTATAAATACTCTGTTGTTCAGTTCTGTTCTAACTAACAGCAGCATCTATCTCTTTCTACACATTACACAAGCTTGAAACTTAGTACAAAGAAGAGGAACATGGTATCTAAAAACTCCAACCCCTCTGAGGCTTCTTACATGGACCCTTCTGCTATGTCGCTCCTCCCTTTTGCGACGGCTGTCACCGCCACCGATGCCCTTGAGAACCCTGCTAAGAAGACTCGCAAACCTTACACTATCACCAAGTCTAGGGAGAGTTGGACCGAACAGGAGCATGACAAGTTCCTAGAAGCTCTGCAGCTGTATGTCAATTTCACGTTTTTTAATCTGTCTTTCACTAGAATGTAGTGTGTGGATTTTGAAGTTCAATTTAGACATGGGTTTTAGTGGTATACCATATACAAGGTTTTAAATTGTTGTTGAAGTTGTTTTCCATATAAGGAGAAATTGATGATAAATGTGGAGGGTATAATTGTGGTCACTGGCACTGCAAAATCCTTAATGTATGTTGTAAACTGTTGTAGTTTTGGGGTATGTATTTATGAAGAATCATTACAGTTATACCTCAAGGTCTAAGATTTAGGTATTTCCTATTTTTGACTGGTTTAGTGTTAGGACAGGGTATTACTTCTATTACTGTTATTGCTCTTTGAAAATGACTTGACTTAAAACAATTTTCAATATGTTGAGTCATGTGTGACACATTGAATTCTATTTGAATGGCTTTGACTATTCTGTATTGCATTGCTAGAGACTCCTTGAAAGAAAGAGAATCAGAAGGGGATTAGGCAGGTTTATTATTCTTTTTGAAGTGTTTTCATTAGAAACTTAGATTGGCACATTGTTTTCTTCACAGTATCAAAGCATCATTTTATACTTAAGTCTTATAAAGTTGTGCACTTTGGAGGAGATGAATTTTGATATGTTAATTGGCAAGGATCTTGTGCACTAGATGGATAATTTTTTTAAAAGTTATAAAACTGATACGCGTTGTTTAATTAAATTAGTAATTATAAAGTACAGAATCAGAAATAAAATTTGAAATAATGAAGCAAATATGCATAATTCCTTCAAAAGGGTTTTGACTTTAAAAAATTCAAAAACTAAGTTAAGAATGATTGATTTACTCTTTAAGGGAGAATACACGAAAATAAATCATTATGCTCCAATTTAATGTATAGGGGGTGGGTATGGCAAGTGATAGAGCAAAGATCAAAGATGAAATATGGAATGTCATCTGCTTAGGAGAGAGAATGGTATAAAAGATGCTTTATACTAAAGTTTCGATTTCACTTAGTTCTACGTTGGATTGGTAAACTCAATTCGGTTTACATTGAAATCCTCTGAATACTAGCAATGACCTGGTAAATATATGATTTATTCATGATATATTGCAGAATGACCAGAGCTCAGGTTACTTGACATTTCTGCATAAATTTACATAACTAAAAAGAAAAGATCGAAGTTAAAGCTTGGGATGTTAAGAAATCCTCTTAAATAGAAAAGAATGAGAAGAAAACAGTGAGCAGTAGGTAGGAAAAGGCAACAGAGCTCTTTCTATCATAATTTTCCCTTTAAATAACCACAGGAAAGGCACCTAAGAGAAGCCATAAACACAATCCAACAACAAATTTAAAGGCAAAGTGACACCTTTGAAAATACTGTTGTTCTTCTCCAACCAAGTACACCTGAAAAGTACCAAGTTGTTTAAATTGTAAATTTTGATAATAACTCATCTCATCTTTGTTCCTTTCGTTCTGTATGCAGATTTGACCGTGACTGGAAAAAGATTGAAGCATTTGTTGGATCAAAGACAGTTATCCAGGTAATTTCAAATGCAACCTGTGTCTGGAAATTTGCAATAGCTGTTTTAGTTAGCCATAAATGTCTTGGATTGAGTAGAGCAGAATGGAGATGCCATGGATTTAAATTTGAGAACACTTATTCATATGAACATTTATATCTTGTCAAGGAACCAACAACCCCAAAACTTTAATTTGATAGATGTAGGTTTGGGAATGGCTTTATTGTCTTAGAATAAGCATATTTTCTTCTACATCAATTGGCTAACTTGAAAAGAAGAAAAACTTTTAAGTCTTCAATGGAAAGAGAAGCCAAATATTCATTGGTTGAGTGTTTGTAGGTTAAATGAATTTAAAGATCATAGGATATATGGAAGTTTTATTAATGTTAAGATTCCTGTCATTTTTTTCAAAAGTTCCAATGTTAAATGGACGCCTCAAATACCCACAAGAAGGACTGAAAAATTACTACTGATTTTGTAGATACGTAGCCATGCTCAGAAATACTTTCTAAAAGTTCAGAAGAATGGGACAAGTGAACATCTTCCTCCACCCAGACCAAAAAGAAAAGCCGCTCATCCATATCCTCAGAAAGCTTCAAAAAATGGTTGGAATATTCACTACATTTTTCATTTCATTATTTAACACAATTTTATCTGATAATTTTTTGTGGTATCTGGCAGTTCCAGTGCTCTCACAAGTGTCAGGATCCTTTCAATCTTCATCGGCTTTGCTTGAACCAGGATACATAATAAAGCATGATTCTTCGGCAATGCTTAAAACTCCTATTATTAACACTGCCTGGTCAAACAACTCTCGGCAGAAATCCGCCAATTTATTGCATGGTACTGAACGCTGAACTTTCCACACTTCAAATTTAGATTACATTATCATGGAAATAGTTGTGGGTGTTATTTACATAATTTTCTGAAGGTAATAATGATTTATCGAGTTTATCATATCGCGTGTTTTAGGGCACAAGGTGAATAGTTGTTGCAGTAACAGTGAAAGTCCAAGAGCACAGTTGGTTGGTGAACCTAATGGTCAAGGGAATAATATCCATCCATTGAGAGGTAAGGGTTTAATGATTTTATTTTTCATTTTTTATGTTGTCGTCTACAATTATTACATCATATTCAATGTGTGTACGGCAAGGTTATGAAATGTTGTATAATCATAATCTATGTGCATAGAGTATGCTGTGTACTTCAGTGTGTACACTGTTGCTCTGTTTCAGTTTAAATAGCCAAATAACTTGTGTGGTCCAGAGTAACTTTGGACTCCATTTCCGATCACCTTGGGACATGAATCTTAATTATCATTATCTAAGTCTGCGAAATATTCATTTGAACTGTGCTTTAACAGCCAAAAAATTTTTAAGTTTTAGATTTTATCTCAATTAGTGGTACTCTTCACATGATGCTAAATAATTTATTGATTCTGATATTTACTATACAGTGCCTTCTAATTATTAAGTTTGATACTGACCTGTGTCTTGAACAATTTGTGATTTTAATGTTTAGATGTGGAAACAATAGTGTGTCCTCTTTTTCTTGTTTTGTAAATCATTTAATCTTTATCTACAGAAAGCTCTCTTGGCCTGGAAGGAGTCATAACTCAACTCCACACACTACACACTTTATCATGCAAACATCCTTTTTGAAACATTATCTTTCTTCCAACGAAGAAAATTTAATAAATTCCTTTTCTTCCAACGAAGTTTTGCGGTTTCCCAAATGACATAGGCAGTTTTCTTCTTAATATTTATGTTTCATCTTCTTCCTGTTTCTAATGCAGTTCTTCCAGATTTTTCTGAAGTTTACGGCTTCATTGGCAGTGTATTTGATCCAAATGTAACAGGACATCTACAGAAACTAAAACGGATGGACCCTATAGATGTTGAGACGGTAAACACTTGTCAACGTGCTTTCTTTTTGTCAACGATTCTTTCCGATTATTCTTCACGGCTATTGATTTGTAATTTACTTTTTAGGTGCTATTGTTGATGAGAAACCTGACTATCAATTTAGCAAGACCAGAGTTTGAGGACCATGTAAGTATTCGTGGCAACTATCTTTGAATTACTTTTACTATGAATATATAATGATGACTGCACAGCTTCGCCCTTTAGGCAACATCAAAGTTGAGTATGTTTTCAGATACCATTTCTGAGGATTCTTAGCTTGAAATGATCCCTATATGTATCATCTTTCCAAAACTGTCCATCTCACACCATACTCCTATCCTAAAAGGATTGGAATTTTCTTCTTCATTGAAACTTGAATGACTATAGCTGACCTCAAATTGGATGATCAAGCAGAGAAGAAAAGATGATAAACTTTATATTTATATGCATGTTGTGTTATTCATGCAGAGAAGGCTGCTCGCATCATATGAGGTGGAACCTGAGTCAGATAAGTATTATAACCATGCAGATCGAAACATGCTTGATTTGCAGTTGAAGAGTATTACATAGATGTTGGAGGCAGAAAATAACTTTGTTTTTCAGCTGATGAAAGCAGTCGAGTGGAATTTTGCATTATGAGGTAAGATGCCTTGGCATGGAGACTGACTCAAGTAAATGCTGTTCATCATCTTAGCTATGAAAGGCTTTTTAAAATTACCACAATTCAATTCAGTTTTTATATAATAAAAGAAAATGTAGAGATGTATAGGGTATATAGTTTTGTATAGTGTGCACAGATGTGTGCTCTAGATTTAGCCAAAAACTGTAATATTTGAAAAGAGACAATTCCCTATTAAACCCTTTCTAACTGTACAGTATAGATTTTTTTTGCACCTGGTGTGAACATTTGAAATGAGAAGTCAAATGAGATTTATTCAACTCATATACCTAACATTATTGGATTAGAGAGTTAGGTTTTTAACTTACGCACCAAAACAGTGTCACACAGGGATTTAACTGACTGGAGGAAATTTGTCTCTCAATGATAAAGGACACCGCTTCCTGGTTGAATTCAGATTTCCTTAAGTTGCTGGTCAATTTGGTGAGAGAGTCACTAGATATCCAACTGAATATTAAAAATGACCTCACACAAAGGAGTACAAAATGCTACATGGTAAAGGCTGAAACAACCAAATTGATAGTCACTAACGAGGAAACACTGTTCAGCAGTTATTCTTACAAACATCGGACTAATTTTTCACAAAGACCACATGAATGGACTCTAGAAAGTTACTGACTTACTGTACTAACTACCTATATCGCATCCGTTGTTTCCTTTTGGATTTCTTTATCGTGTCATGAAATATTTCTAGTTATGAAATTTTAATGTACTATATATCTAATTCAGACAGTAACTAGAAGACTCGAATGCTTCACTACAAAAAAATGAATAGTCAGGGTAGAAGATTCAGCCAGTGTAGGCTGTCGTCGAAAATCTGCTACTAGAAACCTTGCACATGAGGAGGCCAGTGATCTGCTCGCACTTTCATTTCAATGCAACTGTCAACTGGCGTTGGATTGATGTTACTATCACCCTGAAAGTCGAACGATGGGTAGAATATTATCAGTAACTATCCCACCATTTAAATTTCGATTATGAAGCGATTTCTTACCGAGACTTGGTTTTACAAAATCCCGTAGTTTTTTGGTTCCTCATACGCGAAGGTACCAGTCGGCATTGAATTTAGCTTTTGTGTGCGAGAAGCCATCTAGGGTGCAGGCAGATGCGGTGATACTCCCCTTTTTGATACACTGAGCGATGAAGTTTACCTGGATTCATAATCTGCTGGAACATTGTTTGACTAACTTCATGATCAAACCTTTTCAGGTCGTCATGATAAAGAGGGAAAGGTTGAGAAAATTAGTTGGATGGGAAAGAGTGGGAAAAAAAAGAATGTATGGCTGAATCAATGGAGTTTATTTGAAATCTATTATGGTCCAGTTGATCCTTTCTCTCTGGAGTCAAATGATTGGAGCAAAACTCGGCGTGAGTTTGATGTGCATGCGTAGAGTGGGAAAAGCACCCCAATCCAGCTCCGTGTTGGACCGTTGGATCCTCCACATGTGGTGTAGAACTTTCTTCATTGAGTATAAATTCCACTAGCTTTTCAATCATTTCTCGAGGTGAGCTTGGACTCAACACGTCAGCTTCAATTGGACTCCTTTCAGGGCCACTAGACATGGAACTATCAACCACAGCCAAATTTTCCACACCGGGCAGCAAGAATAGTTCGTCAAATGTAATTAAACTGTCTTCGTCAGGCAAACAAAGTTCACAGCTCGAACTCGATTTTTCATCTATGCTGCCACTGAAAGAATTTAATTTCAACTCCCGTTGAATATGGAAATCAGGGCTGGATGGGTTTTGCTTCATGCTAACTGAAATGCCTCTACAGAACGTAGATGTTTCACAGTCATCAGCCATTGAAACGACTTGTTTTCCTTTTTCCACACGAATAGGAGAGATATAAGCTTCCGAGGGATCACACGTTGACATTCTTCCTGGAAAAATGACATAATAACCTTAAATGACAAGTTGACAAAGAAAATGAAGAAACACATGAAAAGAGTTTGACATTTTCTCCATTTTTTCCCATCTGCTATCTCTTGATTTGTACACTCCCAAGATCCAGATATGTCACCGTTAAGCAAGTCATTGCTGTGTCTAGTTGAAGGAAGTGACTGAAAAAAACCATGATATTATGTACCCTTTAACACAATAGAAGTAAAAGGTTGCACGCCTCGATCTATGGGAACTATATCTGCTCTGTTCTTAATATATAAATAAATCTCAAATTAGACCTTGTAGCAACATGGAGGCCGGTATGGTTCATCACTTTTATGCAATAGACGATTATCATAATAACATCACAAGGAACCTTTAGAGAAAAAATTTGGGGCACACTTTTTTGAAATATGGGATCTGTGCGAAAAAGATGAATAGTTAAAGATATTTTCTTCAAACAATGCGATAACAATCCATAACAGACATTAATGATAAGAAATTAGCTAGTAAGCAGATTGGAAACTCTAAAGTAGAATTACAAAACCAAAATTACACACCTGGAACACATAAACGTATAGAAAAAATGTCGGCTTCCTCGTCATCAACCGCACTGTTAAAGAAAGATGCACCTAATAATTAAGAGGTGGTATTCTAAAAACGCAATGGCATAAGAGGGTTTTTTTCTTTAACCATGAAATGGAGGATTGAGCTTACTATGGAAACTTCACTATGATGTCCGCTTGGTCTAAGGAGAGAAGAAATTCTCTTGTATATGAAATTTTTAACCGCCTGCAATACCAAATCAAACAAAAGGATCTTAATCAAATTCGAGACATAACAATGTGTTATTAGTAGCTAAGAAAAAAGTTGCAGAATCACTAAGGCAAAATCTTCATCATTAGATGCATAACTCTGGATCCTCACTAAACTGAAGCCTACGGTCATAAAAAAATCAAAATCTACAACGATTCTAATAATTATAAAATAGAAAATGTGTAATATGACTCAACAGTTTCTCAGAGAAAAAAGATTCATCGTATAACAACAAAGAAGAAATAGGAATTTTCTAAATAAATAAAAACACAGCACAAACTTAAAGTATGCTTAAATCCAAACATATTATTTGTACAAGAAATCAAGAAACTATAGTAATCGTTGGAACGAAGAAAATATTAACAAATAATCATTCGGATCAAGAACATATTGATATAATAATCATTCATCAAAGTTTACTTGATAGGATCTCGGACGTGAACATCCGAAGGAGACGTAGCAGTGAATATTGCAGTTCCACGTTCTTGGCTCATTTTTTCCCGCGAGAATAACTCGTCAACGATTATTGACTCAAAAGGTTATAACCTTTCGAATAACCTAGTGTTGTTGAAGTAACAAGACTTGGAGTTGAACAGACTACACAGACCTTTCAAGAACGCTCTTAAACGTGTGAAGAAGAAGCTGCTAAACCTAAAACCGAAGACATTGTTTCTAAGAGTGAATTCAATGGTGTAGTGCTATCTGTATTTTTTTCCTAATAGAAAAATCACAACAAAAATAGCAATGATAACAAGAACAGGAATAGCCGGAACGCTATCAGGTAGAGAAGGAGGTGGCGGAAGAGGCAAAACAAACATTTTCTCAGGAAAACGCGTGACAGAGAGAATGGAAGAGAAAAAGGAAAAACCTTGGTGAAGTTAGTGATGAAACTTAAGAGTGCAGTTGAATGAATGCTTAAATTGTGACCAACATCTCCATAAGAAGGAGATTGAAAAAAAATATGGAATTCTTTCTCTGCAGATGTACTGGATGCATTTAAGAGTCTTTATTTGTTTCACTGTTTAGTTAGATGCTCTATTTTTATATATATGATATTAACAATAAAATGAACTTAGTATATTTTAATCTTAATAAATTAATTATTAGTTTAGAAGTACTCCCTTATATACTCTTAGTTATATATTATGAAATATATTTTTAATTGACCTATATACTGTTACTTATATATTATTATTATAAAATTAGTTTATAAGTTACTCACTTATATATTTATATATTTTTAGTTGTATATTATTATTCTAGTTAATTTGAGATTGATTGGAATTTAGGTGAGCTTCTAGTGGTCTCCCTCAAGCTTTACTGATTCAGCTTCCCGGAACGAGGGGGCTCCTCATGCGATGATACTCCGACGCTTAAGTCAGTAAAAAAAATATGAGTTAAGAGTACTTCTTGTGTTGTTTATTAGATGATCCTTTATGTAGACCGAGTTGTAACCTAGTCCTAGAACCCTAGAACCTCTCCAAGTGGTCTAGGATAAGTGTGTAAAAGATAGATCTCCTTGTTGATGTTTCCTCTGATATATATTGGTCATATGCTACCTAATACAGTCTGATTCTGCCTTTATTGAGCCATTAAGGGTGATTAAGTCTAATTAACACAGAATACTTAACATATGAACGTGTTCTGCCATTAAGATCGGATCACAATTCATATACCATACTTCAGGTCTAGGCCCATCACTTTACATACCCTCAGTCTCTAGCGTAGGCTACTGAGGTTGTCATCATCATGTCCAGTCAAAATTGGGGTAACGATCAACCATTCATTAAATCGGGTCCAAATCTATGATCTAACAATTATAAAATATATTTTTAATTGACCTTATATACTATCACTTATATATTATTATTATTATTACTATCACTTATATATTATTATTATGAAATATATTTCTAATTGACCTGATCTTCCACATCAATGAAATCAAGCAGATATTGAAATATCTCTAAACTTCTGGTACATATGTGTCATGCTGATAAAAAAAAAACTATGTATCATATTAGAGAAAGATTAGTGAACTAAAATTGGAGGATATTTAACTATGCCCATTTTAGAAATCTTAATGTGTATATTTTTTAAATGACGTGGAAAATTATTCATTTATAAATATTTACCACTAACTATACAATTCTTTGTATTATTTTTTTATATAAATAAATATTTTCTCCTAAAACTTATCTTAGAATCAAGATTGGTCACCATATTATCCCCATTCATCAAGATCTTTTAATAAGTTTATTACAAGTGTTCAAGGGTGACTCTCTGCTACAAATATTCATTGAAACTCTTTTGAATTGTAAGCAACATTGTTGGCATATGGTAGACAAAACAATCCATTACTTTATTTTGATTTCACTTTCTTAAAGCAAGTGCATGGATGCAAACGGTTTGCTACAAAAATAGTAATTAAAATTGAAAATACATTGATGTGATTAGAAGAAGACTTTAGTGTTACAAGACTTCAGCTTAACGGATTCAATGGGCAGAGAGTTAGTTGGAAAAGGACACTGGAGTGGCCCTTTCTCTGGCAACAACTCGCAAGTAGGAGGAGTGACATTGCGTGTGACTCCAGAAACATTAGTGCAATTCCATTGAAGCTTCTTTCGCTGTTCATTCAATTGGATAGAGACATTAGAAATGCAAATATTGGTAAAAGGGTCGTTGGAAATTCCGTCGAGTCTCGCAGAATATTTGACATCTGATGCAGCAACGTCTGCATAATTTATCCCAGTAATTTTGGGTAGTGCTTTGGGATCATAGTGAGGGTCAGGGTGTGATCCATAAGAACCAGTCATCCAAAACACATATTTCATGGTTGTGAGGTTCATTCTTCTCACAAATATGTCCTTCACATATCCACCTCTACCAACTGCTGTTTTGATTCTAACAGCTGATTCAGTGTTGATGGCAATGAGATCTTCAGCTCTAACATCCGAGATTCCTCCAGACATTTCACTGCCTAAAGCAATCAAGGCACTATCAGGGGAGTTACAAGCAATCCTTCTAATCACTATGTGTTCGGATGGCATTGCAACTTTAATCCCATACTCATCCCATCCACTTTTTATTGAAATGCAGTCATCACCAGAAACAATCTTGCAATCTTCTATCCTAACATTTCTACATGAATCTGTCAACAAAAACAACAATAATTAACATCTATCTCAGCTAGATTGTGACTTCAGGTTTCTTCAATTATCTGAGAAATAATTATAGAATAGAAGAACAAAACATGTTACCTGGATCTATCCCATCTGTGTTGGGAGAGCCTCTGGGAGCATTGATGGTAAGCCCTTGCATTATTATGTTACTAAGAATATGCATAAAGCCTTGTCAAATATCAAAACAAGAATGCAGAAAATAACAAAAGAAGAATGCACCAATGTTAAGAAACTTGAAACAAAAAGAGGTTAATAATCTAACCTGCTGTAAATTGGATGGATAAAATAGGATGGGGAGTTCAATAAAGTGAGAGATGATATTTGGATTTGATCAGAGTACATGAGCTCAATCATGTATGGCCTGGTGAGATTCAATTGTTTCTTATGGAACTTCTCCCACCAATAAGCTCCTTGTCCATCAATTTTACCATTATCACCTAAAGACCAAATTTAAACTGGTCAATAAACTTGGCAATATTTTACAATTGTCTTTCTTTTCTATGAACTCAAAATTGTTAATGATTTGATTTGATTTCATACTAATAATATTCAACTGAAAAATAAATAAGGTCTTTTAAGAATGATTTCTGCTAAGATGAAGTCACATAGATACCTGTAATTACAACATCAGTGAGATGGGTTCCAGAAATTAGACTGCTGAACCTTCCAGCAGGAGCATCTCTCCCTCTTCCATAAGAAGGTAAAGCAGGAAGATGAGGCCATTCTGATTCATCCTATCGATGTAGTAATGGAAGTGAACTTTAGTTAGATTATAAGAAAAACATGTTTAACAATAAAAAATTGAAAAAGGAGAATATATATATATATATATATATATATATATATATATATATATATGTGTGTGTGTGTGTGTGTGAATTGCTATTCAACTAGGATTGTCTTGTTATGTGTAGGAAGTAAAATATCTTCGTACCGTAGTAAATGCATTAATTATAAAGAGACCAAATGAGTTGTTTGTGCTTATTGAAAAATGTTTATTCAGTATAATAAATGTATTTTAGTTTTTAAAAACAACCAATTTCTCATTTATTTTCATAGACAAAATCAATTTATTTCTTGAATAAGTGACTATTTTAAAAAATAATTGTTTTAAATTTAAACAAATTAAATCAATAATCTACTTGGAAACAAATTATAAAGCAATACTAGACGCAACATGACATGTGTATCTGTAATTTAATTTTATCATATAAATATGTGTATTTTGTATTTTTTCAATATTATTATAAATTTATATGGTAATAGTGTAATATATGTAAAAAACATAATGAATGTAAAGTAGATAAAAAAATTTGGACAAAATTAAGAAAAAATTGAATTTAAATTAAAAAAAATTTGTAGAGATTAATCAAAACATTGAAAGGAAACAAATATAAGAATAAGAGTGTGTGTGTGTAAGTAGAGAAAAGAAAGAAATGCTTGAAATAAGTTATTTAAAAAATATTGTAACTGATAATTTTAAAGAAAAAGAAATTATAAACTGATAAGAGAAGTTATTAAATTGATAACTGAAATTGAGAAAAAAAAAAGTTATTAAAGTAATTATGAATTATTCATAGATAAAATTGAAAACAAAAACTGTGTTGACCGAGAAATGGCTATGAAAAAGAATCATTTATAGATAAATAAAGAATACGTTTTGCATTATATTTTGAGGTAAAGATAAATTTGATTAGAAAGAAATGGTTAGAAGGTATACCTGAGAAGCAAGAATAATAGCATTTTTGTGAAGAAAAAGAGTGAAATGGCTTGTGAGATTAAAGGGTCCCGTTAGCCATTTTCCGGGTGGCACGATGAGTTGTGCGCCCCCATCAGATGCATGTCGACTCAGATTGCTTATTGCATTTCGAAAGGCTTTGGTGTTGGATTTAACGCCATCACCAACTCCTCCAAAATCTGTCAAAACTGCACTGTGCTTTCTGCAATTAATGGCTTCGTATTCACTTCCCCCATTCACCACCTTACATTCTGCAACCTTCACATTTTCTGATCCCAATATCAGAACTAAGCAGATCACACCAATCACCTGCACACAAAAACATCAACAAACCCCTTCGGAAATTACTAGACTCAAACACTGATATCACAGCAGAAAAAAAAGTATTTCAAAAATACACCAACCAAAAGTTGGCTACCAAAATTATCAAAATAAAAAATGGATGTGACTCATGAGAAAAACTATGAATACAAGAAAAACTTACAAAAGAATTCCTATGTCGTGGACACATCTTCATTGTTTGAGATATGGCTTTCCTTGCAGAGAAGAGGCCTATATATGGAGGATTGTCATACATGCATTTATGGAACAATAACTTTTAATTTTGAACGCTAAATGCACTCCCCCCTAGAATAATAATAATCTAAAGACTAAACGTTAAATTTAATGAACTTAATTATACTTAGTAAAGTATTAAATATTGTAATTAATAATTATCACATAAAAATTAATATAATTAATCAAAATATTAATATATTGGAGTTTGCTTTCTAATATAGCTTTATTATATTACATCATTCTTAAAAAAAAAATTTAATATTAAGATGGACTTACTAATGTCTGACTTAAATGTGATTCTGCTTTGGTTTGTATTGCGTTTACTGCTATCTACGACTAATGTTTCGTGGATGCTTCGTAATCGATGAAATATTTGTCTTAATAACGGTGGGAAAATCAGGTTTATGGTGGTTATTCATATTTTTCGTAAAAGAAATGCATGTGTTGATAAATTGACTAATTTAGGATTTATTCATAGAGAATCATTTTATTGGTATAATAGGCTTCCATCTAGTCTGATCTTAGAATTCTTTATCAATAGGTATAATCTACCTATGTATTGTTTTTGTTAACATATGAATTTTGGTCTAGTCTCCTCATATTTTTGTATTTTCTTTCTTTTTTCTTTTTTAAATAATATTTTTTTTATGCGATGGTAGATGATTGTTGTTGCTTGAGGTGTCGGCCTGATATGTTAAGTTGCATATGTCTAACATGAATGATTTTATAAAAAAAAACTAATTTTAGAGACAAAAAATAGTTTTTATAATTAATAAAAAATTATAAAATATTGAATTGGAATTTATATCTAGTTAACAAGTTTTTAACAAGCCATTACTTTAGATTTTAAAGTTGGTAGTTAATTAGATATCAATTTAGAAATTAGTTTATAAATTTTTATTAATAATAAAAATTACTTTATATACCAATAATTTTGTAATCTATAAAATAGTATTTAATTTAGTTAATATAATAACTAATAATTTTTATTTATTTAATGATTTTTTTAGCAGTGGATGTAAAATTTTATTTAAAACTTAAAATCTTAAATCTTATGACATGTCAGCATACTTGACATATATTGCAATTAAGAAATCTTAAAGAATCTGCATTGCAAACCTTTTTATGACTCAAAATGTCCTAATATATTCCATTAGAATATGCTCACATGATATCAAAATTTAAGATCTTGAGTCATAAAAGGAAAATAAAATAATATTTTTGAAAACATATATTTGTATACTAGTAATTAAATGAGTGTTATATGTTGACAACTTACATTATATTATAAATTAATTAATTAATTAATTTAAAAAAATATATATTAATTAAATCACAATTGTAAATTGATATATTTCAATATATCGTAGTAATATTTTGTTAACTGAACAAAACATTTATTACAACATGAGTCTTATGAGAACACATCATAGTAAAAGTTGAAAAAAAATCTGGAAAATGACGTGGCAAAGTAGATCCCACACAAAGTAAATTAACACCTCATAGAACTATCGGTGCATGGAGATTTACCTTAGAACAATTACAATAAAATAAAATATTAATGAGAGTGTGAGTCTATTAAAAACCTTGCCGTTGAAATAAAAGTTGCAAAAGTCCAAGTAAAATAATAATATTATTTAAAAAATTAAAAATAAATAAAAGTTGCAAAAAGATATTAAAAGAAATGTGAGAAAGGCTTTTATAAAACTCAGAATTTAAACTTATGCCCTTACAAAGAAATATCCTAAAACTTAATATTAACATTCTCTCCTTTCAGCTAACAATGGATTTGTTGTATAATTTTTAAAAAAAAATATTTTTAATAAGTGTAAAAAAAATAGTATGGAAAAGTATTATAATACATATATAATAATTATTTAGTATTAATTACTATATTTAAAACATTTAAGATATGTTTAATAATTTAATAAATCAAGTCTTTACCACACATGGTTAACAGCAATTAGATCACTAACATACCACATTTGATGAAACTCCAATCAATTTACAACGGTTACAAGATAATGTAACTCACAAAAGTGGTAAACTTAGTTGTATTCTATTGATATCATAATGTCCTTTTATTAAAAAAAATAATTAAATAAAAAATAGTTTTAAAGATAAAATATAATTAATTATTATATTTACTAAATTACATACTAATTTAGAGACTAAAAAAATTATTAGTATCTAAAATAATTTTTATTACTAATAAAATCTATGTACTGGTTTCTAAATTGATATATTTAATAATAGACAATTACTTTAGATATTAATAATTTTGTAATTTATAAAATAATATCTAATTTAGTCAACTAATTATCTTTTGTTTATAAAATTAGTTTATATTTAATAATTTTATTGTAGTGCATAAAGGAAATTAATTTTATTTAATAAAATAATTAGTATTTTTCATTAATTAAAGACATTTATTCACTACAAGAAAATCATAAAATAGAAACCGATTTTTAGAAACCAAAATAATTAGTTGCAATATTAACTAAATTAGAAACCATTTTATTGGTTTCTAAATTAGTTTCTATTATTGTTAAATAGTTTCTAAATTGGTATCTAATTAGCAACCAAAGTTTTTCTACCAAATTTAGAAACTAAATAATTGGTAGTTAAAACTTTGGTGGTTAATTAGATACCAATTTAGAAACTATTTAAATAATTTAGAAACCAATTTTTTTTTAGTTTCTAAAATGATCTCTAATTTAGTTACTATTGCAACTAATTATTTTGGTCTCTAAAAATTGTTTCTATTTCATGATTTTCTTGTAGTGATTACATATCTATTAACGTTATTAATGTCCTATTTTTTTTAAAAAATATACATAAGAAATATTCTATTCTATATTAATTCAATAGGTTACATTTTTTAAGAAAATTGTAGCAAAATAGCTTTCTTTAATAAATATCACTAATCTTCTTCTTTTTTATTAAGAGTGATGGTAATCCTTTAATAGATTGATTAAGCTTGTTATGATAACTTTTTCTATTTGGATGATATGACGTATAAGGAATTATGCTAGATTTCAAGATAAGATTGAAGTCTTTAGGGCTATTTCAGTAATGAAATATTTAACTTGTCTAGTGGAAAATTCGTTTAAAGCTTCAATGAAGAATAATATGTTGAATTTTAACGTGATTAAGTTTTTTGGTATTAATACTCATAGTGGTAAAGTTCTTTGTCTTCTTCCTCTAAGATGAGAGTTTTCTTCACTAGACTGTGTTAAAATTAACATAGATGGGGGTTGCTAGGGGGTATCCTGGTTTTGCTACTTGTGGAGGTGTTTTCCGTGGGAGTACGAGGGAGTTTATTGATGTTTTATCTGCATTTTTTGAAGTTCAGACTGCTATGATTGCTGAGTTTTATGGAGTTATACATGTTATGGAGGAAACTCAAAAGATGAGACTTACTATGTCTTAATTACTGTGGGAAAATCAAGTTTAGGGTTACTCATATTTTTCGTGAAAGGAATACGTATGCTAATAAGTTGGCTAATTTAGGATTTATTCATAGAGAATCATTTCATTGGTATAATAAGTTTTCATCTAATATGTTCTTAAAATTCTTTATGAATATGTATAGTCTACCTATGTATCGTTTTTGTTAAACTATAAGTTTTGGTCTAATCCCCACTATTTTTGTATTTTCTTTTAATAATTTTTTTTGTCATGTGATGACAAATGATTATTGTTACTTGAGGTGTCACCTTAGCTGAAATGTCAAGTTGTATAGTGATGCATAACATGAAAGTTTTTATATATAAAAAAAAATATCACTAAAAAAAATCATTAAATAACAACTAAATCTAGAGTCCAAAAATAATTAGTCACTATATTTATATTGACTAAATTAGATATTATTTTAAAAACTACAAAATTATGGTATCTAAAATAGTTTATATTATTAATAAAAAATTATAAAACAATTTCTAAATTGATATGTAAATTAACTACCAAGGTTTTAGTTACTAATATGTTAGATTCTAAATTAATATCTAAAAAACTAATAAAGACTAATTTAGAATATAAAGTAGTTACATATCAATTTAGAAATTATTTTATAAATTTTAATTAGTAATAGAAACTACTTTAAATATCAATAATTTTTTTTAAATAATTTTTAATTTGATCAATATAGAAACTAATTAGTTTATATTTAACCATTTTTTTTTGTAGTGTATATTGCTTAGACATAGAAAATAGTTTATTTAATTACAAGTTAAAAAATAATGGCCTCATTTAAAAATGAAAACATCAATCAATCTATTTTTAAAAAAAAAAAACTCTATTGGCGGGAAAAAAAACATTTATTGAAATAATATATTTATTAAACTTAACTGTTAAAATATAAATTTATTAAATATATAAATTTTAGTCAAAATCTCAGTATACAAATATCTTGTTAAATTAAAAAAATTTAAAACTTATTACACAATTAATATTATATACAGGGAGATATCAAATTATACTAATGTAGGATACATTCTACCGTCAATAATTTTGTAAGGAATTTATTTTTTTACTTATTGTTGGATGATAATTACATATTACTTTAATTCTGTGTTAAATTTTAGACAAAAAAAAAGCCATAATAAATACCAATAATTTTAATATATAATAAAAATAGTTTATATTAATGTAAATTTTAATAATTATATATCACGTAAAATTTTATAGATATAAATAAAGACAATAATTTTAAAGTTATATAATTTTTTGTGACTAACAACTAAGTGATACAAACTTTTAATTCAATGTCAAGTTTTGAAAATAAGTTATCTAATTAAATTTTAATAAAAATATTATACTTGACGTAACTTATACTGATATCATTTCATCTCCTCTTTATTTATTGATATTATTAATATATTTTTAAAATCAAAATAATGAAATTAAAAATTAAATGGTAAATATTATATTAATAAATACTATAATTATAACAATAAAATTATACTAATACCTATATTAACATTTATCAACTAAAATTTAATTTAAAATATATTTTATGAATTAGTTACATTAAATACGTTCTAGAGAGGCAATTTTTCAATTTTATATTAAATTAGACTTCATCAACGTTAACAAGGATAAGAACATTTAAAAATATAATAGTTTTATTAAATAATAGCGAGTAAAAAAGTCTCTATAAATAAAATATACTACTAAATAAAATTAATTAATATTACAGCTTGATACTTCTACTTAATACATATTTAAAATAAAAATATGAGAGTAGAAGTTACACATGACATAAAATATTATACTATTATCTTATCACTTGTATACTTATATGATGAAAGTGTTTCATTGAAATTGACTTAGTTGTATGATGAAATGCTTGGTTGTTGTTATCATTTTAAAACATGGTTTAACATTAATTATGATTTTCAATTACATAGAAAATTATAGAAAAATTAAAATGAATCATACGCCTAAACGCGTAATATAAAATATACATAAAAATATTGGTTTGAAGAAGTTCCCACAGCTATGGTTGTTCCACGAGGTTATTTGTACTGAAATGAACCTCGTTGTTGTTCTAACCCCAAAATTGTGGTCTATATCAAACCAACCTCGTTCTTTGAACCTTCACTTCACAATCACTAACACCTTTCTCTCTCTCTCTCTCTCTCTCCCTCCTTACACCACGCAGAGTTCAAAACCTACACACTCTTTCCCTCTTCCTACCAACCTTCCATGGCGGCAGGGCTCTCCACCGCCGCAAACTTAAAGCCCTACAATCTGCTCCAGCCGCCAATTCCTCTCCCTAAACCAAACCAAACCCTTTTCTTCAACCCCTTCAAATCTCTCCATAAAAGCACAATCCTTCGGCTTCGACCGCCCAGAAAAATAAATGGCTTCTCCGTTTGCGTTCTCACGGAGGATCGCAAGCGGAACGTCCAGATCAAAACCAACGAAGAAGAACAAGAAGCGAGTCCTGGAGTTGTGTCTGCAAAAATGGAAGAGAAATCGGCGAAAAGGAAGTCCCAGAGGTTCACTTACCTCGTGGCAGCTGTTATGTCTAGCTTTGGCATCACCTCTATGGCAGTCTTCGCCGTTTACTACAGATTCTCCTGGCAAATGGAGGTAGGTAGAAAGGTGTTCAAGTTATAATCTTGTGGTCTCTGTTTCTGCTAGTTTTTGAATCTGAATATTGGGTTGCGTTGCCGTAGGGTGGGGATTTTCCTTGGTCTGAAATGCTAGGAACATTTTCCCTCTCCGTGGGTGCTGCCGTAAGTCCTACCTCTGTACCAATGTCAGATTGGGTAATTCAATTGAAGACGTTGAAATGAATTGGGCATGTCAAATTTTCAGGTGGCTATGGAATTCTGGGCAAGATGGGCTCATAGAGCACTTTGGCATGCTTCCTTGTGGCACATGCACCAGGTTTACTTGCTTTCTTCAGTTATTTTATATGCCTCGATTCAATAAATTTAACAAGAAAATCAAAGTTGGTGTTAATGAAAATTCTTATTGAATCAAACATGAATTGAAATTGTTACCTTGCAGTCGCACCACCGACCAAGGGAGGGACCATTCGAGCTTAACGATGTTTTCGCGATAGTTAACGCTGTCCCTGCGATCGCTCTTCTCTCGTACGGTTTTCTCCACAGGGGTTTGGTCCCTGGCCTCTGTTTCGGTGCAGTAAGTGTATCTCTTTCGTAATCTTGTTTTTTTAACCCCTCATTAACGGTTAATTGAAACTGATAAAATTTGACGGTAATACCCCTAAAAAATGGCATTGTTGTGGTGTTGGAGCAGGGCCTTGGAATAACGGTGTTCGGAATGGCCTACATGTTTGTCCACGACGGATTGGTTCATAAGAGATTCCATGTGGGGCCCATTGCCAACGTGCCCTACTTCAGAAGAGTTGCTGCTGCTCACCAAGTAATCATTTTTTATTTTTTTTTCCATTTTCAGTCTTATTTGTTTTTTATTATTTTTTTGAATCAAAATAAAAAGGAAAATGTTATGTGTGTTAGTTATAGAATAGTATCCTAATTGGATCTGATGATTTTGAGTTTTTGTTGTCTGCATTATCAGCTCCACCATACAGATAAATTCAACGGTGTTCCATATGGGCTGTTTTTGGGACCAACGGTGAGCCACGTTCCTGTTATGTTCTCTGTCTTTTATTTATTTATTTAACTACGTTCTTAAACCCCACAAGAAAAAGACTTCTAGATGTTTTTTAACACTATTTTTATTTATTTAAGTGAATCCAATCTTTATATATTTTTATGGTTTTGTAAGCAATAAGAGGTTGTTCAAAAACCTTCTCAAACTACAATTAATGAGATGAACATGCTTTAATTCACATCTTAAGCAAGCTTACTTTAATTCTCTTTATATGTTCTGTTTTTTTTAATCTTTCTTTTTTGTTGAGTAACATGCGATATATGTTGCAGTGCTAATAGCCTTTGTGTGATAAAATATGGTACAGGAACTTGAAGAAGTGGGAGGGGTTGAAGAGCTAGAGAAAGAGATAAGTAAGAGAATAAGGTCTGGTTCATGACCATGGCACTCATATTTCAACTAGAGTTGTTTCAAATATTTGAGTGTAGAGAAAGGGAAACAATACAACTAATGAATCAAATTATTCCATTTTTTTCTTTCATACACCTATTCATATTATAGCACAATATATATAACAGAAAAAATAGGTTACAATTTTAATCTATAGATACACAAACAGAACATGTATGATATATGTGCCTTCTTCTTTAATCATAACTTTTCCACAATGAATAAAATTATTTATGCCAATCGATCTGTTCAGTAACCAGTTATGGAGAACACAAAGAATATTATAAATTTAAATGAAGAAGGATATGAATATGAGAATTATTGTTGAAGATTTCAGGTCAATTAAATATAATATGTATAAGTTGATTTAAGTCGGATTTTGTAAAGTTGAATTAAATTAATTTTATTTTTTAGAATTTGTGTTTGATTTATTATATATCTTATTTCATGCACATAGTCTCGTTAAAAATCTCACATCGATTAAAAATAAAATCAATTTATAGTATATTAGTTTATGTAAACTATAATATTCTGGTTATATTTATTATCTGTATATTTAGTAATTTAATTAAAATATTTCTTATATATTTATACCTATTGTTCCATTAATTATTAATTTAATTATCAAAACATATGGTACTGATTATTGAAGTTTAAGAAATAATCTTTTAGTTTATTTTTAAATTTAATCAATTTAGTTAATTATAATATTGATGGTCCAGAGTGATTGATTACCTTTGTTGAGTTTGATTATGAATTATGTTTAAATGGTTTAACGTCATATTTAAATTATTTAAGAGTGATTTGCTAATATTTTATAGTAGTTTTTTAATAACTTCTATTGTAATAAAATGTGAGTACCGAGATCTAAGCATCTCATAATAAAGATATGAATGTTTGATAAAAAAATAATAGTTAAGAAATAAATATAAAAGAAAAAATATATCATTTTTTACTTCACATGATTTTTTTTATATATATAATATAGTTTTAGGTTTCTCAATTAATTTTCAATTCTTTTAATTTTTTGCTGCAAAAATCATTATGACTTTTGTTAAAGATATGATATTAAAAGTTTTTAAAAAAGAGTAAATTAAAACAAATAATGTGATGTAAAATGAAGAACCTAGTTAAAGCATTAAGGGTAAAAATGGAAATAAAAATAATATATTTATTATAAGCAATTTATAAGGTTAAACGTTATTTCAAATAATGAAAAAACTACAAGTTAATTAAATAAGTTTTTTTACCCAGCATTACTAATTTTATTTTGATCAAACAAGCGAGTAATCTAATCAAATAAATTGCATATGCAGTAAAACGACTTGTGAAAAGATATTACATTTTTCATTTATAATGAAATTAATTACCACAGAAAATAAACTTTTAATTAATATTTTTATAAAAATAAAGATGTAACTATAAATTACATATGTACACATAGCGATCGATGTTGAATCTCATTAGATATAAAAACTCATCGATTTATCTGATCAATAAAAATACGAGCATAATTAGCATCCAATTTTTTATAATGAAACTGTTTTTTATTAAAGATCTAAAAAATAATGTTTTATGATTATATATAATCAATATGGATTATTATGAATATTTTATAAATTCTTTTAAGTTGGCCACGATGGATCTGGGGCATGCTGATTTCATTTATCAAATTAATAGAAAGCAAGATAATAAAAAAAATGTCAATGCATGTTACGTACCTAATCAACTAAAGTTAAATTGACAAAAGTTGATGCAAGCACATGATAATATGTAATAAGGTTGACGGTATACGTAAACAATATTTTCTTTTTAAAATATTGATATGAATACATAGGGATGAAGTAAAAACAACTTTTTAAATTTTTAAATATTGTTAAATCTTTAGAGTAAAATTCCATATCCATTAAGGCTTATAAATAGTGAGTCAAATATAGGGAGTATCTCAACTTACATCTTTATAATATATTTCACTATATAAACTATATTTTGTGTTCTTATTGACTTGAGCGTCGAAGAAGGAAAATCAAGAATAACTTATCCATACTCTGACCGACTTCGAGTCGGAAGAACCATAACTATAAATAAAAACATTTCATAATATAGGAGAGTGCATATCTTATTTAATGAATAAGTTTTATAAGATTAAATTAAATTTAAAATTCATTTATTAAGACATTATCGTATCAAAAGTTATTTACTCTCTATTCTAACACGAAATAATTATATTCTATTTTTAATGTGAAAGAGATACCTAGCAATTAGCAATTGATTGTGAATAACCCAACCCTAATTGTGCCAACCAAATTGTTCTTATCCTTGGAATTAACAAAAGAAAAAGGGTGGAGATAGTGAATTGAGTGGAAGGTGAAGAAGAAATTGAGGTTTTGTGGGGTATTATAGCCTTATTGATTGTGCTTTTTGCCATTTTGCTTTCTATCATAATCTTTAAGACGTGTAGAACATATAAACGTAAGTGCTTCCTGCACTTCGATCATCACCTTTATGCCTGTTCATTCAATCATACGTGTAAATATTCTTGGTCTTACATAAACCGCAAATAATTCTTAATTTTTCTTATGCTTCAATCCAAAACTTTGTTTGCTTTGACGTCAAAATCCATTTCATCAAATTTTTAACCTGCGTCTTGTGGTGTTCTAAACGCGTTTCTTTAGTTTGTCTTATCTTTATAACTACCAAAGTTGGAACAAAATTGACTCATAACACTAATTAAGTTTCTACATTCATTGCTGTTTATTGTGAATTAATGCAGAAACGACTAAAAAGATTATCTCTCAGGAAACCAATATTTGAATTGAATGACGTGAAAAAAAAAACTATCAAAAAAATAATAAAGCTAAGGATGAGAATCAAGAAATAATTTCAAATTGTTGAGACATTGAAGTTTCATGTATTTCAAAGATCGGTACAATGTCCGTTAAAGAACAATATAACAACTTCAAAAGAAATAATATGTTTGAGATTCCTGAAAATTAGGAACCTAATCTGTTTGAGATGCCTGAAAATCAATTATTGTATTAACTCAATATTTAAAAAATAAAGAATGGGAATAGGAGTAACATTGTATTGAGGTAGGAGAAGGGTCAATCTAACAATTATAATCTATCCTTTGTGTAAGGAAGGGGAGGATATAGTCCAACAACATCTATTCTTTATGTTATTTATCTCTAAAGCAACAATCTCAATTTGGAATATGTGCATTAGATAGGTAGGAACCCATTTAGTCTTACACAAAGAGTCTAAGGGTCATTTTCACCAATTCTATTTATTTCCTTTTTTTTATAAAAGCTTTCATGCATAATTCCATTTATTCCATTTTTTTAAAATGAAAGCTTTTATGTTAGAGATCTCACCTATGCTCACATCTCAAATAAAAACAATCATTTCTCATCACATGAAAAAAATATTATTAAAAAAAAATAAAAAAAAAATACAAAAATATTGGGGGATTAGACCCATTCATAAAGAATTCTAAGAACAAACTAGATGGTAGCCTATTATACCAATGAAAATATTCTCTATGAATAAATCCTAAATTTAGCCAACTTATCCGCACACGTATTTCCTTCCCGAAAAAAATATGAGTAACCCTAAACTTGATTTTCCCACAATAATTAAGACAAGTATTCAATCGATTACGAAACATCCAAAGAACATTAGTCCTAGTAGTAAACGCAGCACAAACCAAAGCAGAATCACATTCCGACCAGACATTACACTTCACCTCAAAGGAAAATGATATTTGTAGGGAACTATAAATTTCTATTTTGTCACTAGTGCAAAAAGAAGAAAAGGATACGCTTTATTTAGTGCGGCTTTTGCGCTACCCGCTTTAGTAAAAAACGCGGTGGTATTTTTGAAATTATTTTGATTTACGAATGCAGTTATTTGAATAGCCGCATTCGTAAATCAAAGCACTTGATTTATGAATGCGGTTATTTGTATAACCGCACTTGTAAATCAAAGCGCTTGATTTACGAATGCGGCTATTTGTATAGCCGCATTC
>Ga0123342_1002664_pt1 | contig 29386 bp, 15 predicted proteins | sample Turbeawhitnodule_FD_89960 | JGI IMG/M metagenome (GOLD analysis project Ga0123342, IMG submission 89960) | Root nodule microbial communities of legume samples collected from Mexico - Turtle bean Mexico white nodule | ecosystem: Host-associated > Plants > Roots > Nodule | place: Mexico: Nepantla... | reverse complement strand
TCAAATCTTAACAAACTCTTAATTGCATTTAAAATAGATTGGTCAAAGCATTTAATGACTGGAGCGTATTTAGTTAAAGCATTTAAAGCTCAGTCAAAGAAAACAGTTTTTCTGTTATGGTTTAAAACAAACAATCGGTTGTTTAGTTACTTAACAGATTTCACCATTCAAAAACAGTTTTCAAACTTTCTCAAAACACCTAAGTGTAAACAATTGGTTGTTTCGACAAAACAATCGGTTGTTTCAACTTAGTTTGAAAAACATTTTATTTTGATAAAGATTGAGATGCTAATTGCTTGAAATTTAATCTAAGGGTGGATTACAACATTAAACTACCCGAGAACAAAGCTTAAATCAGCACAGCAACACACAGCAAAGCAGAGGCTTCAACATCCTTCAAAGGATTTGGATTCTTCAAAACATTGAACACCACTTGGTTCAACACTAATCATATATTTAGTAAATATAGGTCATATTGAGCAAACAATATTAAATACCTCCACACGATGTTCATAGGACTCTACATTTTGAAAATCAACAATAGCTCCCCAAGATTCCATCACTTGATCCCATGCCTCTTTTGGATGAACAATCATTTTACATTTTGCTTTAACATTTTTATCAGTGTGAAAACGACATAACAAATAAGCAACTTTGGAAAACACAACATTTATTGCATTCATTAGAGCAATATGTCTATCACTGACCACAACCTTTGGGTATGAATCAACTCTCAAAAACAAACCTCTCAGCTTCTAAAGGGCCAATACAAAGTTATGATGACATTCTGATACGAGTAACATAAATGCAGCATTGAAGGTCAATCTCGTTGAGGTAACACCAACAACTTCAAACAAGGACAAGCTATACCTATTAGTTTTGTATCCATCATCAATACAATGTTAAAGGCATTCAATAGCTTCATTGAATTAGGATATGTCCAAAATAAATCTTGCACAACATTTGTCCCTTCTTCAAACTTAGACCATTGGACATACATATCTTGCTCAAGTAACATCATCAATTGTTGCATTTCAATTCTATCACCTTGTTTTGATTTTTTGTACAAATATCGTGCATTGTAAACTTGCTTTATTATGGTCATATTGTGCTATTTCATTGTTAGCAAAATATTTTTGGACTTCACTGCACTGTCATGTCCATAAGCATTAATTTCTCACTACATGTGAACCTACCCGCATATGGATGACCAACCAACGTATTTTCCAACTCATGATTATGAGACTCGCAAAGTAATTTCAATATCCATCCTTCACCAATCTTTACTAGATAGCTCGTAATTTAAAAGGACAATCACATTTCCTACTTTCACTCTTAGTAACTTGTAAATCCTTCTTATATCGCATGTATTTACCTCCTTTCTCAACCCCTAATAATACAAATGTCTTCTTCCTCGTTTGCTAGTTGAAATATCCGAGCTCAATATCACAATAACAAAACCAAAGTGAAACGCAACTTTCCTAACCCACATCAAGAACTCATCCCGAGTACGAAATATCTACAAAAGTTACTACAACAAATTACTTAATTTACCAAATAACAAACTTCAACTTTATAAACATACTTTATAAACTTCAACTTTACCTCATCTGTAATAAACGCATCTGTACATTTATATCCTTTCAATATATATTATCTACTACTTTGTTGGATAAAGACTTCTCAATATCATCATGTAAATCGTCTCACACATCAACCCCGTCATATAATTCTTGTTCGAATTCTTCACTATTGTTCATACTTCTACAAATTAACATTTTACCATCAAATTCAAACAAATTATAAAAAAAAACGAAACTAAACCATTACATTTTGGATCCATCAATCCATAAGTAAAAAAAATCATTTTGGATCCACCAGTCCATAAGTCAAAAAAATCATTTCAGATCCACCAATCCATAACAGAAATTAGACTTCTGGATTCAGAAATCTGTCAGTCAACAATTTATTAAAAATTTACTTCTGGAACAACCCCTCATCTAAAAAAACAAAATGATTTACTGGAAATCAAATTTTCACTTCCATATTGATCAATCCGCAACACAATCCCAAATCCCGATTTCCAGTAATCACAAAATCTCCATAGCAACCCATGCTCTTAAAAAAAACTTCATTCTTACCTCTAAAAGTCAAGCAACACTTCGACAACGCAACTATTCCTCCGCCTTGCTCTGCACGGCTAAAATGACCCTCTACTAACGTCTCAAATGAATGAAGAAGAAGAATAGTGTCAAAGAAACTCATCTACAATGTCCTTTTCCGAATAAAAGGTCAAAACTAATTTCAGAATTTTAAAAATTATAGTGTGCAGGAAGAAAACATAAAAGATTATTTTGTAAATAAGAATGTAATTTTTTTTATAAATTATAGATAATATGATTTAATCAATTAGTAAATCAAAGTAGTTCAATCCACTACATACTTGATATAATCTAAAGCATAAAAAATTGAAGTTAAATAGCATGTAGAAAATTATGAAAAATATTTCAACTGCAAATAGATAAAATAACAGGATATCTCACGAGAAGTTCAAAAACCTCTGCACACAACGTTAATTTTTCTCAAGGAGATAAACATGGCTAACTCAGAACAACAATAAAGAATGAAAAAAAAACTACTACAACGCTGAAATACAAAATAATCCATGAGGCTAATATCATATATGGTGTTGGGATACAGTGTCACACATGGTGGAGAGCATTTAAAATCAGTTTGAGTAACTATTGTGCAAAGGAGACAATGCCTCCAGCAATCTTGGACGTGGTCAGAGAGTAGGGCTCCATCATACATGCCACCAAGAAGATCACCTTCAAGTTTTGATTCTACTACGACGTGGCACCTTGGCAGAATTTAATAATGATGAATTTGATGCAATTTTCTGTGACTTTGCTCATCTTAAGAATACCTTGTTGATGCTTACATGCCTAGTCTGCGGGAGATATATGATGGCTTAGTCTGTTTGTTCAAGCCAAGAACCACGAGAGAATGAGAAGCTCAAAGTTTGGCACATACGCAAGAAATCACATTTCAAAGAAAAGCTGAGGGGAAAATGTTGACTTAGAATATTAGTTTAGTTACATGGCTGCTGTCAGCAACTGCAAAAGCCAAGTACCTTTTTGCTCCCAAAAACTCTTTGAAAGTGTCGAGAGCTTGAATAGCAGAAGAAGCAGCTAAACACAGGTACCAAAATTTTTTGTTTTTACTGCCGAGGAAAGGATACTAATTGTTTGGGTCATCATTGATTGTATGAACAAGTATGCCCATTTTGTGGTCCTGTGAACCAGTAGAGATAATTAGTGATAGGGATCCTCTTAGTGTGAAGAAGTTTTCGGAAAGAGTTCATGAAAAACAAAATAATTTCTTGTCAGTTGTTAAGAGACGAGAAAGTGTTCAAAGTAATAATTTACTTGGACTGGGATGGAAAATTTCTCAAAGCAGATTGTTTGCATTAGGAATACCTACTAGTAACATAAAAACACAATTAGTTAGAATGTGTTTTCAAAATAAAAGAGAAATGCCTACCAAAAATTAGATGGAGGAACTCATGAATTACTTAAAAATGATTTGCAGACTGAACTTTGAACTAAAGGTTTATGAACAGAAATCAAATGACATGCATGGCATCTTCAACTGCAATTTAAATCCAAGAAAGCACCTCAAAAAGTAGAGAAAGGAGGGAGCAAATACAAATTGACTATGATAAATTATTTTTTAAGGAACTACCAAGTGATACGATACGAGCATTCTAAACTGACCAAACATTAGATTTCTTCAACGAGCAACAAGTTTTCTCTAACCTCCACCACAACAAATTGTTTTACTTGCTTTGAATCATGGAGCAAGCCTCATCCCAAGTCCTTCTGATGCCTACAATCAATATATAGAAGAGACCAACAGGTATTAACAAATCACCTGGTCATAAACCTTTGTTCGAATATAGCTTTTCTTTCACTCATTTTAAAAAAGAGGGTATAGAGCTGTCAGCTCAGAAAAACCAGTAAGCAAGAGCAAAATGAAAAATAAATATTGACAAGGGAAACGGAAGGAAGAATAGCACATGGTATAGAAATTTTTTAATGTCACTAATTATGCGGATTTTTCTTTTCAGATTTTAATGAAAAAGCAGAAAACAAAAATTTATGGGATTCATATCAAAATTCTAGAAGTAATTTTAGAACCTAGAAAATTAAAAATATTAAAAATAATGAGACAGAAATGTCAGCATACCATACTTGACAATTCGTAGCTCCTACAAAGAGTTAGTATATGCCTCGAGAATCTCCTGCGCTATGAATCATCTTGAGTATTGAATCACCTAAAGCAATTTTTGCTTTCTTAGTTAAGTTGAATAGAAGCAGAATAAATCAAGTGAACTAGCGCATCATCAAATTCTTCTAGTTCACCAGAATCTCGTAATAGACGATATGAAGGAGCCATGAGATTTGCCGAAATATCAACTAACTTCCACAAAGATAAATTATAAGCCATTTTGATTATTTTAATGGACAACCGCCAGGAAGAATCAAGACAAGACATAATAACATTCCAGCAAGCTTCCTGAATATTTTCCAAAATCCAGAACTCAGAAAGCCAATAAAGCTCCACATATGGTTGTAGATTAAATAGCTTTTCTTTATCATCCATATTATCCCACAAGCATCCAGAGGGAGGATCAGGTAGCTCATCAGAATAAAACCACTGCACTAGTTTAATCAATGCTTGCCAGCTAATATCAACTTTTATTACTTGTGAATGACTGCAACAATGAATGAATAATATTTAAGAGAGACCCATAGGAGACAGAATCCAAGTGTAGAAGGAAACAAAAATTAAAGCAAAGAGGCTTGCAAAGTGTCTCATTAGAAATGAAAAATTCTTGCACCTGATTTCCAAGGATATCCTAGACAAACTGAGAGTTGAAATGAAGTTAACATGGAAGAACATAACAATGCAAACCATTATGATAACAAAAATGATTGCACGTCACTTCCAACCAAGGGCTCAAGAATACCATTAGTGAGTTTCCAAAGGATAGTTAGAATATGTTTGTGAAGAAAAACATATCAATCTTTATCTATAATCGCAAGGTGTGGGGTGAGAGTTGATTCCCACATTAGAAGTTTTAGTGCAGTGTTTCCAAGTCCTTGGGCTCCAAGGTTCTTATCAGGCTTTTGATAGAACTCTCAATAAATATACTGAAAAGGGCATATTATTTAATGAAAAACAGAGCCTAAGCTCCTTACAACGAGACCATAGCTTACGCTCCTAAGAGAATAATCTTCTCGCTGAACACAAACCCAAATCTTAAGTGATTCCACTATCCCACATTCTTCTATATTCCCATTCTACACTCCCCTAACCGAATTTCCCAACTCAGAACCCTTCTATTCTGCTCTATTCTTTACCCGTTTACACTTTCCAAGTTTTGGGTCTCAACATTTTGGCCTACAATCTGGTCCAGTGTTCTATCACTTCCTCCCACTAACGGAGCAACCTTGTCCTCTAGGTTGAGATGAGGAAATTGACTGCACAAATTATGCTCCTCTTCCCATGTAGTATCCTCAATAGCAAACCTTTCCATTGCACCAAAAATTGTTTGATTGGGCAATTGTTCTATATAACAATTCTACTGCTCAACATGCTCAGGTTCAAAGTGGTCATCAAGTTCCACCTCCAATTAGTGTACTCTCCAATAGCCCTTCTTAGTTGAGACACGTGAAACACATAATGGACCTTATAAGGAGGCAACTGCTATTTATAAGCCAATTCTCCTAATTTTCGATCACCTCAAAAGGACCAAAAATCAAGGGGAAAGCTTTCAATCATGCAACATGCCACAGATTGTTTGTTCATACCCACTCCCCCACTTCAAATGACTGCATCCTACACCTTTTGTCAGCATATTTTTCATCTGTTCTTATGATTTACTCAAATTATACTTCAAACAACAAAGCTTCATCCCTATCCTGTAAATCTTGTGCCACAGCTTCTACTTTCACCCAGAAAGAATAGCATAATGATGGTGGTTTTCTTCCATAAACAACCTTAAATGGGGTCATACCAGTAGAGATATGATATGTACTATATTGCTAAAATTCAGCCCAAGTAAACCACTTTGAACAACTTCTAGGTTACTTTGAAGTAAACCAAAGTAAATAAGTTTCCAAGCATCTATTTATCACTTCCGTTTGTATGTCAATTTCTAGATCGTAGGGGGATGACATTTTCAATATAGTCCTCTGCACCTTGAACAATTCCTGCCAAAAGACACTGACAAACAATGGGTCTTGATCACTAAGGATGGATTTTGGATTCCAGGTAACCTCACCACTTCTCACGCAAACACAACAGCAACACTCTTTCCTGCATATGAATGTTTAAGTAAATAAAATGTGCAAACTTAAACAGATAATCAACCACTACTAGGATAACAGTAAAGGTTGTAGTAACCTATATGGTGAGGCAGCATCGTACTGTTGACATCGATAAGTATCACATTCGCTCACAAATTCTTGAATCCTCTTCTTCATACCAAGCCAATATAAGCTTCCTGTTATCCCTTAATATGTCCTCAAAAACCCAGAGTATTCCCCATATGTGTAGTGTGAAATTCTTTCAAAAGTAAAGGAATTAAAGCAGGGGATGAGGAAATTACTAGCCTCCCTTTATGCTGTATAATGTCTCTTTGTAAGCTAAACCCAAGTCTAGCACTGCTACACATTTCAAGTCTTCCATAATGCGTTTTAGCTGGATCAGCTAGTACTTCATGTCACAACTCTTATTCTTGTTCCCAAATGGGAGGAAGCAAACAACAACTTGTAATCTCTCTCCCCATCAACATGCAACAAGGCATCACCGCCTTGTTTTCTGGACCTAGTTTATAAACCACCTTAAAATTGTAACCCAGTAGCTTTGAAATCCAAAGTTGTTGATTACAACTAACCACTCTTTGTTGCAGTAAGTTCTTAGTCTCTTCTGATCTGTTAAGACAACAAAATTTCTTCCAGTGAGATAATGCCACAAATGTTGAACTTATAGTACCAAAGCCATTAATTCTCTCTTATACTAAGTTTGATAAATTTCTATTGACAAGAGCCTTACAAAAATAGAAATAGGTCTGCCCCCTTACATTAGCACAACTCCAATTCCTTTATCGCAACCATTGTACTCAATTTCATAAAAGTCAAGAAGAGCCAATATCGGAGCAAAAAGTAAGAGCCTCTTTTAAGGCTTCAAATACTGAGAGAGGATTTGTACCCCAACAAAAACCATCCTTCTTAGTTAGCTCAGCCAATAGCTAAGCTAATTTCCCATACCCATACATGAACTTCCTATAATAACTGGTAAACCCCGAAAACCCTCTTCAACCTTTGACATTAAGAAGGATTGGTCACTCCAACACACTTCTCACTTTAGCAGGATTCATGGTAACTATTGAAGATCTCATAAAGTAGAGATAAGGTCAAATTATAGTATATAAATGGGACAATCTCCACCTTGTAAGCCGGTTTTGTTAAGATGAGTTAGGCTTAAACTCACTTTCTAATACAACATCAGAGTCTATTCAAGTGAGTTTTGATGGGCCTATCGTGCCCCTAGCGATCGGATCACTACGAAACCACCCACAATTATCTAGTTCCACGCATGAGATGTTCATGCCTCAGCATGAAAAGTGTGTTGGAGATCCCACATCGACTACCAATTTATAATATATAAGTGGGGATAATCCTTATCTTACAAGTCGATTTTGTGAGGATGAGTTAGACTTAAACTCACTTCCAAATATTATATCAGAGTCTATCCTAGCAAAATTTGTTGGGTCTATCCTGCCACCTACTATCAAGTCACTATCAGACCAACCATAAATATCTAGTCTCACGCACGAGATGTCTATGTCTCGGCTTGAGAAGGTATGTTGGAGATCTTACATCGACTAGAGATAAGACCAATTTACACTCTATAAATGGGGGAAATTCTCACCTTACAAGTCGGTTTTGTAAGGATAAGTTAGATTTAAACTCACTTCTTAATATGATATCAGAGTCTATCCTAGTGAGATTTGATGCACCTATCGTGCCACCCGCTATTAGGCTTCTATACAAATGTCTAGTCCCACGCACCTCGATGTGAGAGAAGTGTGTTAGAGATTCCGCATCAACTATCAATTTACAGTATATAAGTGGAGGCAATCTGCATCTTATAAGTCAATTTTGTGAAGATGAGTTAAATTTAAACTCACTTCTTAATATTAACTCTTGATAATGACCCAAATTCTCCACTTTTTTCCTCCAAAAGGTATATTTCTTCTTGTTGGCTACATAGTAATTATTCTGCAACAATTGTAACACTTGCTGAATGTGCAATAAATACACTTGCCATACACAAGGATGTCAAAAAAATAGACACACACCAACCTCCTTAAATAAGTTTTGAGAATTTGTAGATTGAAAAGTAGTTGAAGCAGTCATCAAGCCAAATTCATACGTCCTGAATGCCATTTTATGGATGTCAAGTTCTCACGCTTGAATTTGGTAATCAGATTTGAGATCCAATGTTGAGAAATAACAAGTTTCATTTAATTCATCTAAAAGTTCACCCACTACAAGGGTGAGATACTTGTCAAGAATTGTTACCTTACTAAAACACACATAAGCTAACAAGAGTCTTTTTTCTTAACCAATATCACTGATTTGAGCTATGTCAATTGCCCCCTGTTGTAGTAAATCAGTAACCTGATTTTCAATCTCATTTTGTGCAGAAGTGGATAATGGTACAAGCTAACATTCACAGACCCTTACCAACTTCCAATTCAATCACATGTTCAATATCCCCTTTCGGAGTAACCTCATCATCACCTTCTTGAACACCCCTAGAAATTCTTCTAAAACATCCATCCAAAATTTCTTTCTGCTGAAATGAGTTTAAGTTTAGATCAACAGTTGTCATAAATACATTTGCAACTCATCCCCCATTTTCAGGTTTTCCATCATTGACTTCCTTCAAAACCGGAAAGATTTTGGACCCCTAACAGACCTCACACCATTAGTAGAAAACCCTTGTAGTAAAACTGGACTTTCATGGTGCACAAATTTAAAAGTCATTTTCCCCCAATTCATTTCCACTTTTCCTAGTCTTTCAACCACAACACCCCTATGGTCACATCCAAATCAAGACTGAGCATCTATGTGATGTCAATTCCCTCCAATTGAACGTAAAGATTGGAACAAATACCTTTAGTTGTATTCCCATTTCATGAGTTGTAACAAGGATCTCGAGAAAAATCATTACTTGTGGAAAAATGAAGTTATGCAATGCCCCACTATCCACCATCATCATTACTGTGACCCCTTCAATATTCCTTCAATCCACATAGTTGTTATATCATCAAGGATACCATGAAACAACCAACACAGACTCAAAGTTCTACACTCCAAATCTTCCTCTCCTTTTCTATTTGTGACCTCATCATCTCCCAAAATTAAATTAAATTGCCTCTTAGGCCATTGGTGTAAGTGGTGAAACTTCTCCCCACAACTTGCCATTTCAATGAGCAAAGACTTTCTGAAATCCTCCAAAAACTAAACTTTGTTTGTCACTTTTGGGGGCATTGGGAAATTGGATCCAGTAGGTTGGACCAATTAATAGAACTCTCAAGAAAATATACTGAAATATTTAATGAAAACAAGAGCCTAAGCTCATTACAGCAAGACCAGAGTGTATGCTAATGCTCCTAACTGACTCCTACTATCCCACATTCTCCTATATTCCCATCCTACACTCTCTTAATAGAATTTGCCAACTCAGCACCCTTCTATTCTGATCACTTTTTCACCTACATTCTGCTCAAGTGTTCTATCAACCTTGATCGGAGTTTAACCAATAACAGGTTACATAGATGTTGGTCAACAAAGAATAAGTAGTAGAGCACCCATGCATGTCTGCCTTTTGACTTTTGACCATGTACATGTTCAATTTTCATGAGCTACAGTTTGAATAAAACGCAAAGCTTTTCATCATTTGTAAACCAGAAAAACTGTAAAATAGATCAATTATCAATATCTTGATCAATTATCAATATCTTGATCAATAATCACCTTTCTTGCATTCCTGACCGGAACAAACCTTGTAGATAATCACAACCAGACTGCAATATAACTTTGTGAACATGCATATGGGGCACTGTGTTAGAACAAATATTGCAAGTCCACCTGACAAGCTCATTTGATTTAGCTGCCAATATGACATCCCTGAAAATAGATTGAGAAAAATCAGAATTTCTATCCCAAACTTTGCAAACAAATGTTAGCAATGCCAATGTTACTATTCCTCATTGCATAGAAAGTATAAACATTTCAATTGCCCTAAAACCACAAAGTCCGTAAATATTTAATCACTAAGAAAGCTCCAATTAGTAAATTTAACTACTAGTTGCCTCAGTATACTTGATAATACAATTGCATTTAGCAACTGCATCCAACTTCAATAGTCTTTTCAGAAAATTAACTCATTTTAAAAGCACTGAATCAATCTAACAAACTATTAAATTGAAAGGCTGCTATATAAGTATATGTGTGTGTGAATTAATACACTGAATTTTGTGGGAATGAAAGATGGAAATGGACATAAATGAAAAAGAAAATGAAAGATTACAACAATCATGAGCAATTTCAAGATATTTATAAGAAGTTTATCACGAAGCAAACCATACGAAAAACAACTTCCAGCTAAACCAAAAGATGAAGTAAGATTGAAGCTGGGGAAAGGTAAGCCCCACTTTGGACGATGTCTGTGAAGCATTTGGAACAAAGGTTGTAGATTGCAGCGCTTAGCGAGAATTTTTAGCTTCTTTGCTGTTTCTTCACTGCCATGTAAGCATCCCAAGTACACATATTCCAACAACAATACCAATGCTTCATAATCAACATGAGAAGATAATCGAACTTCTCTCATGGTCTCTCTAACAAAATTATCTGCTATCTCTTTAGAACTCTTCCTACAAGGTAATAATTGAGGAGGCAGTAGTGATGGACATCGAACAGCAAGAATAACAGCATGAACACTCAGAGATTCCCCATTTGCTAGAACAAGCTTCATATCTGAGTATTCTTCCATATTGAGAGATTTCCCAATCCTTTTGGCTAATTCAGTTGGGAAACCGTAATATCCAAAATAAGTTAGAAGATAAGAAACATACCATCTCACACCAGGACTGAAAGAGTTGCTTTTACAGATCTCTTGAAGTTTGCTAACTAACTGTGGACTAATGTTTGTCACCTCTCTAGAAAATTGCTGAGGATTCTCTCGTAAAAGGTCACACTGATGAAGAATTTCAGTTAAGCCCAACAAACTATAAAATAAGAGAACATTGGAACCTTCCCAATCTCCTTTGTCAAAACAGCAACAAGACCTTTCATGGCATGTTGTATGCAAATGAGGAATAAAGCTCTGCCTTTCAATATGAATGTCATTATCTAAGCACCGTTTCAGAAGAAGAACAATCACCTTTATCCCTTTGCTCTCAATGATACATCTTTGGTACTCTGGTAAACTTGAAAGACAAGTAAACCCAATTAAATTAACAACCAGTTGAAGTTTATCAAATGATCCATAGCTTTCCAGGGATGATGTATAATCTAGAGTATGTAGTAAGCTTTTCAAACATGGCATGCCTTTCACCTTTAGTACATCAGATAATAAGAATCTAGTGTGTGAGGAGATGGAATTGCATGGAGAATGAATCATCATTAGAACAGCCCTTAATACTGGTTCACTTTGAAAATGATCATCAATATCCTTTTGACAAATTCTGCACCATTTTTCAAGTGTATCCACAAAACTCAAGCTATAGAGAAAGGGAAAATTAGAATTAGTGAATTTGGCAAGCATCAACAGGTGAAATAAAAGGTCAGCTGAAAATTTTCAGAAATATAATCAACAGCAGTAGCAAGAAACTGAGACATAGGATATACACATGTTAAATCCATCAAGAAATGATAATGGAAGGAATACAATTTACCATGCACATGTAATTAGTAAGTTGATGCAGAGCTCACTACCATGAGTACAAGGGTTTAAATTTTCTCCACAGTGAATTGTAAGCCACCCAAGAATGTCCCACAGATAACTCCTAATACCAAGATGATAATTGCCTTTCAATCCCTCTTTTGCAATATATATTTGTTTTTCCAATGACAAGACAGGTTCAAACAATTGGTCTTGAATATTTTCAATCAGAAGATTAAGAAGGACTCTATCAATTCCTTGTTTCCAAAAATTGGTATGATGATCACCAGCCCAGCGAGTTATTAGAGCCAACTGGCATGCTTCCACTGACAAAGACCCATGGTTGTTTCCAATTTTTTTAGAACTCAGCCTAGTTTCTGTCATTCCACAAATTATGGCCTCAACAAGAGCTTCACCACACAAATCAACCACTTTTAAACAATTATCTTGGGATCTCTGGACAGATAAAAACCAATCTTTGTTAGGAGCAATACTTTATATTACAGTGGTCATCTTATAGAACAATGAAATGTTACCAATAGGCATTGAGCAAGCCTAAACCCCTCTATCCGAATAGCATGAGGGTTTGATTTTCCCATTGCCTGCACAAACATTTGTGGAAATACTTCTTCATCCTCTATAAGTTTTCTTGCTGCAGAATCACATAAAGCTGGTAACAACAATAGAAAATAGTTGGTCTAGAGAATAGATGATAACAAGGAAAAGTGTTTCGGTTGTAATGGAGAGCAGAGTGATATTTTAATACCTATAGACGTGTACAACTTTAGAAGTGCAAGTTTAGTAGAACTATCTGTCTTTGTATGGATGTTTGCTAAACCTTTCATAAGTATTACATCATTACAAACAGGGAACCTAGACGGAGGCCAGCGCCACAGTATAGTGCTCAAAAGTAAAGTCATCTCTTCAAAATACTCAATTTTCTTTGCACCTTCAGCAAAATCTTTTATATTTCCAAAAATTTGAAAGGAAGTCTCCATTTCTTTCAGTGCTTCCATAACTTCCTTCTCACTTGTAGCACTCAAATTTGAGATTACAAAATTCAAAGCGGTAGCACAGGGTATAGCAACTTCTACTTGATGTGAAGATAGCAAGGATGATAGACAATAAACAAGATCCAACATATGTGATTGCAATAATGGATTGGGCAGAACACTAACTAACTTAACTGTAACAGTTGATGCCATGCTTAGTAAGGCCTCACTTTTGCATTGAAGAATCCATAATAATGCTCCCAAAATATCAGGAACAGATTCCTGAGGAAGTAAAGCAATTTAGGAAAGCACATACTTCATTGTTATTTGAAAATATCAGACCAATTTATTTATATCAAATCATTCTACACAAATTATGAGTACCCCAGTGCAATGCTTTCTTCGATTTATTTATTTATACTAGTAATAATTCATTGTAATTAATTCACCGACAAAAATATAATCTTAACTTCGTAAGAATGCTGAGTGCAATTGACTCAAGCAAATTCATAAAAAGAACTATAAGTTTCACAAGTATAGATATGTACATTTCATTTAGAAAGTCTAATGAACTGGAATAAAACTCCTAATTCAGGTTCATATGTGCTACTTACTAGACTTAAAAATCCCAAAAAGAAAAGGAAGCAAACTATACACCTTAACAACAGCATGACGTGCAGCACGTGCATCTCCCGATAAGGAATCAAGAAAGGCACCAATTGATCGTAATACATTTTTCTGCACTTCAATGTTGGCGCACTGCCACCTCCACCTCTTTGTCTTCTCATCAAAATGTCTGCATTCACAAAGAACATTCATAAAGAATAAAATCACAACAAGAACAACAACTCACGAAATGAAAAACACAATTCAATCACTTTCAGGCCCCACTTCGTCAAACACCAAAAAGACAGAAAATTTATTGAAAAGAAAACGGAATAAAAAATTAGAGGAAAGTGGGGTGGGAGTTAAGACCTGTTGCCAAGGTTTAGGGTATGGAGAAGACGGCGATGGAGGGTCTGCATATGCGAACTGATGCAGCGATCGTTCTGTTTCTCTTTGTCTCTGCCAGATTTCATGGTCTCTTCCTATTATTAGAGAATTCGGAAAAAAAAATAGAGAGAAAATGAGAATCAAAGTGGAAGAAGAAATTGAATCTTGTTGTGTGTGTTGCAGAGAGAAGGTGTCAGTTCAGCTGTGGAAGTTTGAACACCGCCACAAACTCCCCTTCTTTTACAAACTCTGTATTTCGTAGAAACCAGAAAGATGAGAAAAATAAATAAATATTTATTTATTTTATAAGTAATTAAATAAATTTGGTAGCTCCCAAAATGTAATAGGTAAGGTATAAAGTCTGTAATATTAATATTTTTTTCAGTTAAAAAAACAGAAAATGAAGAAAACTTTGAAATGGATAAAATAAGTAATTAAAATGAAAAAATAAATAGTTAAAAAATTTGTAAATAATAAATAAAAGTTCATATCTATAAAATTAATGATAAATTAACAATAAAAAAATTATTCCATAATTATATTTATAATATATGAAAATGTGGATAAAAGTTTAATAAATATGATTAAAGAGATTAAAACATTCATTGTTATTTTTCAAAAAAATTGTAAATTGATACTATAATAAGGATTTAAATATAATGAAATAAAGGAAAAATAAGACCTAAAGAGTTTTAAATTTGGATTTGAATTAAAATTATGTTTATGTTTTTTTTATGTCAATGACATAAAATTATTATAAGTAGTTGAGTCTAGAAAATCAAAATTGTTGGAATAATGATTTCTTGTGTGTTTTGGTATTTAACAATTGAGTCTTAATTCTTGATGGTTTTTTATACCTTTGAAACTTCTTCTGACTGTTGGATTGGGATGAACTTGTGAGTCTTTATGTGATAAACTTTGTGTTTGAGCTCCCAAATAGACTTTATTAACTTCATCCAACATGTATACATGATTAATGTACATGTTGGAATCGTTGTGGACAGGTTTGCATGTAACAAGCACATGAGAACATGGGAGGTAAATTTCTCGAACTTGTCACAATTGCATAATCTTTCGTCTAGTCTAACGAAAATTTTTCTAGTTGATTGAACCTATGTTGCATTGATCATCTCCTCAACCAAGAACTTTGTGTTGCTTTTGTCAAATTCAAGCACTTTATGAGTGTTTGGTTTTGAATGAGCATCTTCTAGTGCCTTTTATGAAACTTCAGAATAGACATGACCAACATTAATCATTCTCTTCCTCTTTATGTGAAAAATTTGCTAAACTTACATATGTAGCAAACATCATGGAAGATATCAAAAGAACCATTTTTTTCAAGGACTAGATTGATGGATTCAACTAATTTAGTCATCAAATGACCCCATTATTTGCCTTCATCTCATGTAAGTGCCCGCTCATATATAGGAATTTCATTGATCCAATTTGTTGCTTGATGGAAGCATCCTTTAAGCGGCAGGGAAAGACTTAACAAAAGAACTTTCAATTTCTCCAAGTTTCTTAGAAGAAACTAGAGAGACACTCACCTCCTAGGAAGATCCCTTAGTGGAGAACCTGGGAGAAGAATACTCTTATTTTCAAGACTTTGAAGAACAAGAACACATGCAAAAATGCAACATCAATTCTCATTCCAATTCAAAAAAAAGTTAGAAGGGAAGGGGGCTTTATTTATAAATAAAGAGGCTACTTACGCTCAATGTTTTAGGTGATGTGAGACTAAAGAGTGCAAAATGTAGTTGCACTTGAAATTTTCATCACCTCAAGTATCCAAGTTCCACATCTCTCAAATCAAGACTCTTTAATGTGTTTATAAGCTTTAATGCGCATGGGATGTTTCTGTGGTCGTATGGATGAATGAGTTAATTGTGTGTTCTCCCTTTTTGCCTTTCCAATTAGGGTTTTGAATTCCCTTTTGCATTAGACATAATAAACATTTATGTTGTAGTTTATGTGGAATGTTAAGGCTTATTACTAAAAATAAATGACTTAATTGTGTATACAAACTTGACCCATAGGTTTTATATACTTAACCTTGACATAATAATACATACAAAAGGGTCACTATATATTTTAGGGCATCCAATTCTTGATAGTATTACACATTTGAATCCCAATATTTCAAGGATTAGAAGAATATACAACAAACTACTCACCATGTTATTTCACATATATGTAGACACACACAATGAACTAGATCATAGTGAACAAGGAAATAAGAATTTAGAACAAAAGAAAATACATAACACTTAACAAACATTACTCATAATTGTTATTATCGTATGCTTGCCACAAATTCAAATCAATCAATTAAATACCTTATGTTTTCTTAAACACATTTGAATCCCATTATTTCTCGGATTAGATGAATATTTCCATGCTTGTAATGGTCAATATGAGTGACTAATTATTTTCTTTGGGATTGATACTAATCTGTTCAAACTCTTATGTATTGAGGTGATATTTATTTATAATATTATGTTCTTCATTGATGATTGGTAAATTTTATTATTAAAGTATGAATCTTTATTCATGAATTTGATCATTATATTTGACTGGAGAGTACTTGTAAGTATCTGAACTAAATGATAATGCTTAACGTATTTGTTAGAAATAAATTTGAAATGTTAATAATTTTATAACATTTATTCGTAATGATAAGAGGTTTTTATAAATATGCGAGGAATTGATATTTATGAGACATTTTTAATAATTTTGTATGCGAGAAATCGATATGGATAATTTTTATATGTACATAAATGTCAATCAAGATGGAATGTTATATGTTTTTATTTATTGAAAATACAAATGAGTGAGAATGATAAACCCCAATCCCAATTTTCCCATTTGACTCATCAAAATCATTTACTTTGATTTTAATTAATTTCTTACAAATTCACGATACAAACACCCTTTCAAACAACCTTTGACACGTATTTTCATAGTTAATGAATATTATATTTGAGATTTTAGAACAGTTCCTTATGAGTTCGATATCTGTTTTTAGGAACAAGTTATTACTTCTGACTGGGTATACTTACTCTAAAATAGTCATCAAGTAGCCATAAGGAGATGTGAAAAGCACGAGAATGTTACGCATACATAATGTATTGAATGCACGATGATATATTTCCATTAGGGATCTTATGTTCTAAGAGAAACATGAGATGTAGCTAGAGTGTTCATCCTACTCATCATTGATACTCTATGGCTATGCTCATTCACAAAAAGAAATGAGAACCAACAAACTAGATAGAGGAGAGCGAGAATTGGAATCATAATGGAATACATAAGAAAGTGAAGTTAGAAAAAACCGAGAAAAAGATAAGTGTTTGTTTGTGTGAGATGATGAACTAATTGCAAGTTGATTTCAAGCTGAAAGATGTTAAGATAAGCTGGGAGTAGAAAAAAGTATAAAAAGAAATTAGAAGCTGAAGAGAAAAAAATATACAATTAGAAAATGAAACAAACAAAAAATTGAATTTGAAATTGAGACAAAAAAATTTATTTACATTTTTTTATAAAATCTAGTTATCTATAATGAGTATCTAAATCTAGATAATAGTGATAAAAAATTGAAGTATATAATGATATGATAATTAGAAACAAAAAATAGGTTTTAATTTTATTATTTTTATGAACAAAAATTAGTCTATAAAATAAATTAAAAGTGACTAAAACATTGTTTCTAATTACATCTTAATGAGAGATTAAAAAAATTGTTTTTTAAAATAAATATGTTTTATAATTACTAGTTACTAAAAATATAATATCTAAATTTATATTAATCATAAAAATTATTTTAGATACTAATAATTTTGTAGTTTATAAATAATATATAAATTAGTCAATGAGTAATTATTTTAAATTAATTGCTATTGAATAATTTTTGTGTAATAAAAAGTATGATTCATATTATATATACTAGCGGGAACAACACTATCGCTCCTGTGTATCCGATTTTTTATTTTTATTATTTGTATATATTTATGTTTAATATTAAAATTCGAATAAAAAATATCATTATTCGCACACTTATATTAAGATTATAAATTTATAGTTCATTTTAATAAATACAAATACATGTGAGAAGACACATAAATTATTTAAGTACACGATATGTTGTAAAGGAAACATACCCAACATAATAGTTATATATAATAAATTTACAAATGTCATACAAAATTATAACATAAAAGAAAATAATAGTTTACAATATCATGGTTTTCCAGTAATAAATTCTAAGATATCAAATAAAGATTGATATTCAATATTTCATTTTCCCTGTGATTTAAAAGTCTACATCTTTTAATATTTGACAATACTTATGTATTTTCATTTTTTAATATTACAGCGTGTATCCATATTTTTAAATATTTTCTTATCATACAAAATACAAATATATATGCATGGTATATTAAAAATTAGAATATACAAACATGTCAAATATTAAAATATGCATATACATATAAATTTATGGTAAAATTATACAATGTCAACATATGTGTTTCCGTTAATAATAATAATTAGTTAATCATTGAATTAGAGATTAAAAAAAATAACAAATAACATAATTATTTACTTTTCTAAACTTGATTTTCTTAAACAGTATTTTGATGTTCATTTGTTAGGATAAACCTATTGGAGGGAAATAAAGAAAATATTTATTTTAAAAACAAATTTTATTTTTAAAATAATTAATTATAAATATATAAATTTTAAGATAATTACAAATAATTATATTAACATAAAATATAAATATAGTTATTAATGAAAAAGATATACAAAACTATTTATAATATGTACGCTTTTTCAGATTTTTAATATTTATAAATATAATTATCAATAATATTTATATATATATTAATTATTATTATTTTAAGAAAAATAAATACGGTATAATATTTTTTTATTAAAGTGAATTAAATCATTTATATTCTTTTTGATAATATTTATAAATATATCAATTATAATCTTTTATTATTTAAATGTTATAATTTAAAATTAATCTTGAAATATGATCACTAAAAATACAAAACAACACTTCAATAATATTTTAAAAATTCCATTGTAATTTGACTATAATATCACTATAATAATTTCCATAACATTTATATAAATACTGGAAATCTCTATATATTAGGATTATAATGAATTGTAGCAATAAAATATATATAAAAACTATTGTATATAAAAATAAGCACATATCACTTCTATCATTGATGTTTGGCACATTAGACACTTTCTTCTGCACTGCAAATCATTTGCACATCTTGAACATGTTCCACATCTTGAACATTATTTCACATTTGCAAGATAAATACAACATCAATATGTGAGTGATTTACATCAGGTACAAACAAAATTACTAATTTGTCAAAGGAAGACTCATTAACAAAGGTTTAAACTTAAAGAGATGAATATATAATGAAATCAACCTTATACAATGAAACCAACCTTTCACATTCATTTTTCCGTAATCAACAATAAAGAGAAGCACTCATCATCACTCACCATATGCCTTCAATAGCGACATCGAAAGTTGTCGTGCAAGTCCTTGGCTCAAGTCATAAACATTTAGAGTAATCATATGACCCTGTCAAATATCAAATTTTAGAAGGGAGAAACAAAAAATTATGAAAACAAAGACATCAAAAACACATATTAATAGTAAGTTCATGTATTTTAGAAAACAACTAACCCCTTACAATCTCTCTTTGTTGCTTTCAGTGGCATCACCTAAACAAATATACAATCATCAGGAAAAAAAAATGTCAAATAACATCAAAATAAGTATAAATTATAAATTATTATAGTTTAAATCAACTCATTGGTATAACAATAAAATTAATAAATAGAAACTTAAAAATAAATACTACATTTACACTTATAAAATTTAAATGACATAAAAAAAAATATTGAAGTATAAAATGAATTCCAGTGAGTGATATTGGTGGGGGAATCCTTTTATATATATATATATATATTTAAATTAAATGTATTAAATTTAACTTAAATATAAATATTAATATTTTTAAGGTAATATAACTATCATATACAAATGTCCAACACACATACAGAAAAAGTCAAATACAAATTTTCACAACATGATTGTCCCACAATTTTAAGAGTGGAGTGAATAATTATTCAGTAGCAAAGTAAACAAATTATATTTTACAAATTAATCTAAATATATACAGCAAATAAAACTATTTTGTCAATAATAAATATTTTAACTGTTTAGATTGAACTTAAATAATAACAGCTAGCAAAAATACTTAACTGTATTACATTAAAATATAATAATTTTATTATTTTTATGAATAATTAATTAAAAAAAATATTCAATTAAAAAAATATTTATAATTTTATAAAAATAGTATTAAAAAACTATATAGTCGTTATTTTTTAAAAGAAAAAGTTATTTAATTATTTTAAAATTATAAACTATTCAATTATTTCATTAAATAAATTGTGTTTTATTTATTAGATGGTATAATATCCAATTAAAGATAACATCAAAGAAAATTACTAAATAATGTATTTTCTTTATATAATAGTATAGATAATGGTATAAAATGAGTATTATAATAAAAGATATCATTGATCATAAATAAATTTTGTAAAAAAATTATAAAAAATAAATAAATAATTTTGATAATTTTTATTTATTTTGTAGGTAGTTTTGTTTATTGATAGTTATTTTAATTTGAAAAAGGTTACTCAAAAGAATACAATGGTAAGAATTTGTATGTAACAAAAAGGAAGTTATAGAATAATTATAAAGTTATGATTATTTTTAGTTTTTGTTATTGGTGAAAGGATTTTCTATTTTAACTCTAAGTAGTTTTCAACAAAAGTTATTTTTATCATTGGAAAGAAGTGACACTTTGCCTCAAATATATTTTTCATTATTACAATTATGATCTTAGATAACCCGACCCGACCCATAAAGAGAGTTAGGGCTTCGCGCTTATCGCTATAAGTACTGAAACAAGGGTTTTTGTCGCCACAGGTTCACATTCAGGATCATCTTCTGCAGAAAATCGACATCTTTGAGAGAAAAGCCTGAGAGTTTTCGTTGTTCAAGATGAGAGCTAAGGTTAAACGCATTTCCTTTCATTATTCATGTTTATATCATGATTATTTTATTTTGTTTATATTTTACGTGTTCTGAGCTTTTAGGATCTGAGTATAATTATGAATTTGTCTTTGTTCTCGGGAATTAGGATGTTTCACTTGATTGTCTGATGTTTGATGTGGTTTTTTTTTGTTCAATATTGATTTTGCATGGACTTTTTTTTGTCCTTTCTGAATTGCTGATGTATTCCTTGGAAGTAGACTAGTATGATATTTGCAGTTTGTGGTTGTATTTGATTCGAAGGAATTCGATGCACTGTTTGATTGTGGAAATTGAAAAGGGGATATTGTTTGTTGGTTTTGGTTTTCGCAAGTGCCTTCTTGGGTAGAAAGTGAATTGCATTAAGTATTGCATTTAAAATTATTAGATTAGCTCTGAATTTTGATTCGACTGGATTTGGCGTTGTTCACTACATGGGTATCGTTTCTTGGGTTCCCTTGTGGTACAACCTCTGGATGCTTGTCTAATTGCTCAAATGACAGGAATTTTGAGTAGTGAGACATTAAGAGGTCGTTGGAATTGTCTTCATGAGGAACATATTTAGGTTAATCAATGATTCTTGAATCCCATTCTTTGAATTGACTAGTGAATTTTGTTTTATGCATTTTCTGTCAAAAGCATCTGATTGTTTTACATGTTTGGTTCAAATTTCAAACCAGGGGAATCCTTTTAGTGCAAAGGAAGGGGAAAGAAAGTAATAGTATATACTGTAATACGGCAATTCCCGATAATGAAGGGGAGAGTAAGTAAAATTTCAAGGATAGTTTTGTCAACAAATTTTGTGAACACATTCTAATAATGGAGGTCTTCTTTTCTCCCTAAATATGGGTGTGGAGGGATTTTAGCCCTTAGGAAAACCATGTAAAACTAATAGATTTCTATCTTCTCCTACTCTCCCTTTTACTTCACCAATGCCGAATACATTGTAAAGGAAAGGTTAGGGATTTGGCATTGTGGAGGAGAGTGATAAATGAAGGAATTTGGCTCTTCTAAATTGTGTGAAATCATCACCTATTTATTTCTTTAAGTTGATTCTCTGACTGCAGAGGATTTAAATCCTGAAGGGGTATTGCAGCAAGTTGTTTCGTATGTACTATAAAAAATTGTTTGGTATCATTCTGCACAGGATATATATGTACTTAACCTACTATGGCTGTTGCAACAAGTTTCTGTTTTTCCCTTTTGTATCATACTAATGTAATGTTCCAATGTATCAGTGGAAGAAGAAGCGCATGAGGAGGTTGAAGAGGAAGCGCCGAAAGATGAGACAAAGATCTAAGTAGGTGCTTGATCAGGAGTCAGATGAGCTTTCCTTCCTATCTTCATGGCATTTTGGGTTGTGGCTCGAATGATCATGAGATCTAGTTGGGAGGGGAGGCGTATCTCACGACTCAGTTTAGCATCAATGCATTAAGACTATTGAGTGGGTTAAGTTATGATGAGTGTTTTTATGGAATCTAATTATGTACTGTTTTTGTATACTTCCTGGTTTACCCGAATAGCTTATATATATTATTAGTAGTATTTTATTTTACGAGTTACCTGAAATTTATCATTTTATAGAGATGCCAAAATAGAGCTGTCTTCATGAGTTGACAGTGCAGGCAACAAAATTGACCTATAATTTTCAGATTTTCTTACCAGGTTGCCTTTTTTATCAGGTTCATTTAACTTTTCTCTTTTATAAAATTATTATTATTTTTAAAGTAAAATTATATTTTAAACTTGTATTCATATATTACTATTTATCTTTATTCATATATCAAATTATTGTATTTATTAATATGGTTTAAATTTTGCACCTGGTTCCAGTATTATATGCTTTACACCGGCTAATTTTTCACACATGTAATCATATTTAAATGGTCATTTTCATTATAAGAGTAGTCTTATGTGGGACTTTGAAATTACTTTAAAAGGAAATAACCATTATTATCTTCATTGGAAGATAAATTGTATCATATAGATAATTAAGTTTAAAATAAAATATGTAGAATTGTAAATTGTTTAAAATTCTTTAGAGTTTGTTCTATTAAAACTAAATTTAGTGAGTTGCTTAGTCATGTTGTTACGCAATATAGATTATAAATTGCATTTTTCAATAATGTAAGAACCAGCTCAAAAGAATTGCATTTATTTGATTGTTGATGTTTTTAAATAGAAAATTTTATTTTTATAACCTAGGATTTTATTTATGATTAGGGTCTTATGTTTTATAACACTTATCTTAAACCTATGACTATATATGTATATAATTCTTGTAATTAAAATATCCTAAGTTTCTTATAAAGAAATTTACAAATATACTTATATATAATTATATTTTTTTTAAGATCAATTACGTTTTTTTAGTTTTTATTTACAAAATTAAATTTGGTATCTTTACTTTTAAGGGGTTTAGTTTAGTCCTTTATAATTTACTAAAAAAATTTGTTACTTTTTTTGGTCCAAATGCCGTTTTAAAGTTGCTAGTGCGATTTAAATGGAAAGGATTACATTGATTCTATAGAAGATTAAGAGAGCACTGAACTCTTTAAATACCAAATTATTATTTTTTAAATAAAGTGGCTAAAAATTATTTCCTTATTATGCTTCTATTGTACACTAATAAGATTTTTATAATATTATGAAAATTAATTTGAATTTTATTCTTCATCTATTATTGTTTCTATATCATTAAAAGAGTATAACTTTTAATTTATAAACTTGTTTTCATTAAAAAATATCAGAGTAATTTTTACATATTTTTAATAACACTATTATTTTGTAAACAATTAACTAATACTGTACTTTAAAAATTGTTTTCGATATCATCAGTCCACATGTTACTTAAATGTTTTTGTAATATATATTATATAATTATACTTTTATATTAAATATATATCGCAATAATTTTTTCTTTCTGAAAAAATGTTATATTCTCACCTTTTACAAAAGTAATTGTTTGCATAAAAAGGACATTCTCAGAACCATGCGATTCCTGAATATATCATTTTAAAAAACACATGAAAGTAAAAATGATTTCAATTTCAGATTCTTGATATCCTAAAACTTTCATTTGTAGTAAAAACACCCCATCTAAGTGTTACTTTTCCAGGCATAAGTAATACCAGGAACTATTCCTGCACAACTCAACATGAAAACGATACATTTCCATCCAAGTTTATATTCTCAAATATTTTTAATCCTTGGAAGAAACACAGACAGAACATCATTTCTAACAATAGTAAACTTGTGTTTTGCCTGAAGTCGATGATCTGTATCAGTCTTGAAGAGTTTACACAGATATATTTTACATAATCTTTAACCTTTTTCATGATATATTGATATCTGAAGTGCCAGGGAAGAACATAATGTCAATGTGTAATACTCCTTCAACAAACTGAAAGTTCCAAACGATTAATGTAGAGAAAATGGGCACAAGAAAGATATGTTAGTAACTAAGAGTCTAGATCTTACTCAATGTATGTACTACTTACTCCTGCATACTCAATTAGGATATGCCAAAAGGGAAATTCAAAAGCACATAAGGAAATAATGGTAAGTAATGAATAGTGAGTTAGTAGTATCTGGGATTTAGAATTTATAGCTTGCAATAAATGAAATGTTTTCACTGGAGAGGGTAAGCACACATTCACAACGCAATAAAAATGCCATGTAAAGTAATTTGTAACCAAGAAACAAATCTACAAATCACTCAAAGAACTCAAATCGCCAAAATAGGTTAAATCTAAAGCAAGGGAGAAAATGCATCAGCGTTGTATTATCTTCTTGAGCCTTTTCATTATTCATCTCTAGAGATTATATTCAATCAAAATTCCAAGTATTTGGGAAATTGTTTTACTTACCTAATCAACAATCTAGGGACAAACAAGCTGAGAAAACTCCATTCATATCTGAAGGCAGATATGGCTACTTACTTTGAGTTAGGGGGTATATGTCACTACTCTGCTGCTATTAATTCCTTGAAGTCGAATTGCATACAAAGCCTTTCAACAGTACTTTGGCTCAGAACCTCCTTCCCACACAACTCTTTCAACAGGTCTGCAGCTATATCTGTCTCCTCTTCAAAAGCAAGCCCTTCCACAAGAATGGTATAGGTATTCTCATTCGGCACACATCCTTTGTTAACCATCATCAGAAATATCTCTATTGACATGTCTGTTCTCCGAGCTTTGCAAAATCCAAGTATAAGTGCGTTGTAGTTATCAATATTAGGAATGTGGTCATTTTCTTCCAAAATCCTGAATATCTTAAGGGCTTCATCTAGCATTCCTTCCCTACACATTCCTCTTATCATAGATGAATAGGTAAAGGAATCTGGAGTAAATCCATACTTTGTCATTTCGTATAACATCTGAAAGGCTGCATATGTGTTCCCTTTCCTACACAGGCTTGCAATCACGTTTTTGTAAAAATCATGCATAGGGTTGCTTTGTTTACTACCCAAGCTTTGGATTATAAAGAAAGCCTCCTGCACCTTAGCTTGCTCACACAGCATTGCAACAGCACAGTACGTTCCATCATTAGGATTACAGCGTCGTTGAATCATTTGGTCTATACATTGAACAACAAGATCCACTTTCCCTTCCTTGCAGAGACGGGCAACAATCGGATTATAGCTAGTAGCACTCACCTTGAACCCACTCCTTGTCATTTCATCCAAAACCTGGAAAGCTTGTTCTGTTCTTCCATGAAATGAAAGTGAAGTAATCAATATGTTATAAGTAACCACCGAGGGAGACTGGCCCTGTTTATCCATCTCTGCAAGAAGTTCGTTCGCTTCCTCCCACCGCTCTTCATAGCACAAACTCCTCAGCAAAATGTTGTAACTCACAACACTAGGAGTGAACCCTTTTGCAGGCAATTCCCTGAAAAGCCTGATAGCATCTTCAGTTCTCTCTTCCTTGCACAACCCAGTTAACAGCACATTGTAACTGACCAAATTAGGCTTTCCACCCTTGGCAATTATCTCATCAAGAAGCTTCCTGGCATCATCCACTCCCCTTTCCTTATACGCCGCTTCCAGAAGGAAAGAAAATGTGAATGCATTCGGGACCAAGCCCTTCTTTGTCAACTTATCCAAGAGCTGCAAGCTCTGGTTCAAGTTGCCATGCATGCAAAGGCCTTTAACAAGAGTGTTGTAGGTAACAGTAGTAGTTGGAAAACCATGCCCCTCCATCTTCTCAACCAACTGAAGTGCATACCCAATATTGCCTCTCTTGCACAGAAAATTGAGCAAGTATGTATAAGAGGCTGCATCAGGCATAATACCTGAATCAACTATCATATCCATCACCTTCACAGCCTTTCTAGCTTTGTTAAACTTGCAAAGATCATACAAAAGCTGTGTTGCTTGAGTCACCTCTGGCTTTTGGCCCTTACCTACCAAATACTCTAAATGGAGAAATGCATCATAGACCCTCAGCTCTTTACCCCTAGGGTCATTCCTCCCACCTCTCCATTTGGGGAGATTAAAAACCGTATCTTTTGGGGCAATGGCAATCTGGGTCGAAGCCGAAACCCTAGAAAAACCCTTGTTGAGGGAAAAAGTGTGGAGATTCGGAAGTTGGGAGTGCAAGAAACCGCCACAAGTGGGTCGTTTTGTTTTGGGGGATAAATTTGCAGCTGGTGACACTGTATTCAGCAGTGAAGCCATGATTGAAGTAGGAAAATGATGTATAACGATGGTGAATGAGTCCTAGTTGGTCAAGTTTCGCACATAGAACAAAAATTAAGAAACATTGTGCATAGGTTCTGCTCGTACTTAGTAGGGATCTTGAAACTAATTTCACTGAGTTCACAGTGAAGAGTGAAGATTGATCCTTCGCTAGAATTAACAAGTGAGAAAGTGAGTGTGAAAGAGAAAGAGAAAGAGAGAAAGGTACCAACAACTGAGGATTTTCATTCAGCAGCGTCAGCTACGTTTGCACCACAACTACGTTTTATCGTGTTATCCTAACACAAATAGTTTCTGTTTTTTTTTTCTGAGATAAAAATGGTTGCGTTATTTTCACATTCCACCAACGAACCCTTTTTCATTATCAACCATCAATATAAAATAAATGGATTATAACTATATCAAAATTATTAATAAATTTCACTTTATTTTTTCAATCAAACAACTAATATTATTTACTAATAATTCATTCTCTCCACTCTACTTATAATTTTCTTAATAAATTTTAATTGATAAAAAAGAGTGTAATAAGAAGAATATATTCTTATAATTTCTCTTGCAAAAGCATCTAATAGTAATTGATATGTATGATAAGTTATAATAGTTATTTTAAAAATTACATGTAATTAGTTTTTTATTAGTTAACCAACTATTTTCTTTCACGACAAAGCATAAATATATTAAACATATATTTTATTTACGAAACAATATTTAAACGTCAAGATTGGAGGAGCCAAAAAAGAATGGGCTATTTGAATCTGTTTCTCTCATCTCACTCTCTATACTCCCTAACCAAACACAAGTTTAGGTCAAAATAATATAGAATAAATTAGTCTCCAAGTCACTGAATTATTTTATAATGAGTGATTAGGTTTTTACATTAAATAATGTATTCTAGTTTGTAGCTTGTAAATTTTTAGTTTGTAATAATAGTTTTGTTGAATTATGATTAGGAATGAAAAAAATCTAGATAATTGTGGGTAAATCCTTAACAAGTGTTTTTACAAGACAATGTTTTCACTCAAGCTCTTCGATTTTCAGGTCATTCAGTTCTTTGTTTCGATCTCTCTTCTTATGTAGTATGGAAAGTACCTGTAAATACACTTGACGCTCAAGTCAGTATAGTTATACTCAAATTTGCAAGTTTAAGATTAAAACTGTCATTAACTTTTACCTTGAGACCCTCCTTCTATTTATAATTTTCTAATAGGTTTTTCTATACAAAAGGATTAGTACAAGTCCAATACTTGTTTAATCATGTTTTTAATGCATAGAAAGGTCTTTTTCATATTTCATTTAAGCTTTCAGATGGTCATATTCGGAAGTGAGTTATGAGTTTTGAATTTTTCATATTCAGAATGTTGTATTGTAAATGGTGTTGAAGATTGAGATTCGGAACTCATTTATGTTTGCTTACGAATCTTGATATCCGGAAGGTCATTTATGTTGTCCAGGTAAAACTTTCAGATGGTGAAATTCAGAAGTGACATATTAGTTCTTGATTTATATATCCAAAATTTTGTGATTTAATTTACGGATATGAATATTTGAAAGACAAAAAATTTAATTCATTAAGGACAATACAAACATTTCACATCAGTGTGTTGGGTGTAAGTCTGAATTGATATAGTGCAGGGAAGATCAGCCTTTGTTTTGGATGGAACAAGTAGCTAGTTACAACCCCTTAAGACTACTTGTGATGATAATTAGTGAACTATGCAATTTTTTTTTTGACAAAAGTACTTAAAAAAGTTATTTATTTAAATAATAATTTTTTATATTTATTAAATATAATTTTGCTGAAGAGTGACTAGTGAATATCAATTTTTAAAGCTTCTTTTAGATTATGTTAAGTTGATTTTAATAAAATTCACTTATTTTTTTATTCAAAATGTGGATTTTAATTTTTTTTATTAATTTAAAGCAAGTTAAATAGACTTGCAAACTTGTATAATGATTTTTTTAACAGAAATTAACACATCATTTACTAATGTTGTAAGAAGTGTTTTTTTTTTTAATTTATTTTTTTCAACAAAATAGTTAACCTTTTTAAAATTTATTTTATTTTTATTCAGAAATATCAAATTTGAGACACTTTAATAAAATAAATCCAATCAATTTCAATTTTTAATAATTTTAAAAATTATTAGTTTAACATACGAAAATGTATTAATTTTTTTTTTCGATTTAGCTTTTGATTATATACAAAAGAAAAGTATTCTCACTTCACAATTTATATTAATTTATTTAAAAAATAACTAATTTCAACCATGAGATTTGCCATGATATCAACTATCTTCCACAAAGATAGATTATAAGCATTTTGATTATTTTAACGAACAACCGCCAGGAAAAATCAAGACAAGACATAATAACAATCCTGATGGAAGAGCCTCCAGCACTCAAAAGAGCGTCTAGGACCAACCTTGCATAGAGGGCACCCACAAGAAGCGTCTAGGCCACACAAGGAGCGTCTAAGAGAGTTGACATCCAAGAAGGGTGACGTCCAAGAAGGCCCAACAAAGTGTAGCTTAGTCT
>Ga0123342_1002663_pt1 | contig 29415 bp, 16 predicted proteins | sample Turbeawhitnodule_FD_89960 | JGI IMG/M metagenome (GOLD analysis project Ga0123342, IMG submission 89960) | Root nodule microbial communities of legume samples collected from Mexico - Turtle bean Mexico white nodule | ecosystem: Host-associated > Plants > Roots > Nodule | place: Mexico: Nepantla... | reverse complement strand
ATCACTATTAGCAAACAAACTATTAACTCTAAGCACTAAGAGAACTTCCCTAAGGTGTCTTAGGTGGTCTTCTAGGCTTTGACTATAGACTAATATATCATCAAAATAAACTACTACGTATTTCACTATACAATCCCTTAAGACATGATTCATGAGCCTCATGAAAGTGCTAAGTGCATTAGTGAGACCAAAAGGCATCACTAGCCATTCATATAGTCCAAATTTGGTTTTAAAAGCAGTTTTTCAATCATCACCCTCTTTAATTCGAATTTGGTGATATCCACTTTTAAGATCAATTTTAGAAAATATGATGGACCCATGCAATTCGTCAAGCATATCATCTAGTCTTGGAATTGGATGCCTATACTTGATGGTGATATTATTGATGGCTCTACAATCACAACACATTCTCCACTTGCCATTTTTTTTTTTGCACCAACAAGACAGGTACAGCACAAGGGCTTAAGCTCTTTTGAACTCAACCCTTCTCCAACAAATCTTGTACTTGTGATTCTATCTCTTTGGTTTCCTCAGGATTAGTTTTATAAGTTGGTCTATTGGGTAGAATAGCTCTCGGAACTAAATCAATTTGATGTTTTATACCTCTAAAAGGAGAAAGTCATATGGGGCCTTCCTTAGAGAATATATCATCAAATTCTCTTAAAAGCTCTTTTACTTGAGGAGGTAAAACACAAGTCTCAAGAAGTGTGGCAGTGCATGTAAGTGTTCCTTTACAAATTAAAAGACTTGAAGGTTGTTCAACAAGAAGCATATTTTCAAATGTGTTTTCAACTTTTTCTTCTTGTTGAATGACCTTGTGGGAAGGAACACTCTTCTCCCACGCCTTTTGCTCCCTAAGGGCTTTTTGTTTTTCTATTTTTTTTTCTCTTCATCCCTCTTTTGTTTCATTTGTACTTGATCTTTTACCACTTGTGAATGTGATAAAGGATAAAGTATAAACTTCAATTGTCTAACCTAGAGAGGTAGGAGAAGATAAGTAGTGAGATTGGCACAAAATTGGCAGCAATTCGCTATTAGATTAATCTTATGAAAACAGGAACCAAGCCACTCATTATATAGCAAGTGAGGGCCGGTTTGAATCAAAGAAAATAGAAGGGAAATTCAAACTAAGCTACTTTGAAAATGGCGCCTAAATCAAGCACATGGAAAGCATGTTCAATGACTTAGAAGGTGCACTCCTAATGGGCTTTCCTAGGACCGACCTAGGTTAAATTAGGAGTTTTAAGAAACCCTAATTTTAACCTAGGTTGGTATTTAGGTACCAATTTTCATTTTAACAAAAATTACAAATGAATATTCCTATGCTAATTTTTTACAAGAATTTAAATTCTACTCTACACTAGAATCTATGGCATCTTGAACATGTATAAGAAGGTTTCTCTGCCATCAGTAGCAATATCCCAATCTTCTTGAAGCTTCTTAGCCATGGCTCTAGTGGTTGGCCCAATTCTACACTTTGGTGGGCTTGCATTTGAGTTGATGCTTGGGCCTCTTCCATCAATAGGCGCCCTGTGAGATGAATTTATTTGTTAAGTTATTTAGTCTAGCACATGATGAGGTGAATTTGCATAGAATGAATAGGGTCGTGCGAATATGGAGGTTGTTTGTGAAATCAAGTTGAACCAAAAGTTTGCCCTACCTATGAAAGCGTCACTTACTTAAAGGTAGACTTTTTAGCAAGGTAAGTTATTACTGTCACGTTTAAGCTAATAGAAACTTGCTATGTGATTTGTGTTAAGATAAATATAATGAAGTTAAGTAGCGCGGTATGCGTTTGTAAAGATCCCAAAATCATATACAAAAGAAAGATCATAAGTGTTGATCAATATGAAAAGTGTTCAAATTGTGAAGATGTTTAGAGAATTTAAAATGGCCATAAAATATTACAGACCATAGAAAGTTTAAATTAATCATCCCTTAATTGGTTATCGACCACAGTTTTACCGGGCCGAGTTCTGAGAAGTCCAGAGTAGGACGAAGTGTTTATGCCTGTTCAAGAGCTGCAGTCGGTAAGATGAATAAATATCTGGAAAATAGATATTAGTGAAGGAAAATACCTGGTATAAGGATGGAGGAGAAGAAGTACGAAAGAAGTTTTGGTGTAAGAGAGGTTTTGAAAGCACGAGAGTTCTAGAGAGAAGAGAGATTGCGTAACAAGTAAGTGAGGAAGAAATGGGTTTTTAATTGTTTGAAAGGGGGAGATGAAGCGATAGTGCTTCCTAGCCATTAATGTGCATGCCACGTGGATGTCTCAAATTTAGTGTGGTGGGATGTCTCATTAGGAGACGCTTCGGTAACCGTGTCTCACCTACCCTCTACTAAGGCATCACGTCAGTTGCCAACGCTGAAAAGACTCTTCACCTAGCCAAGCTCAGCCTGAGTCTAGGGGGCTTATGTATTGGCCAGGAGTGCTCGGGACCTCGGTCCAAGCGTTTAGGTAAGCTCAGTTTTTGGGCCAGTATGGGTCCAAAGGGTGGGCCAAGAGCTTGGCCCAGATGCTAGAAGACAACTCGAAAAAAATAATTATAATAGAAGGAATATTCTGATTGTTTATAATATATATATATATATATGCTGATTAAATACTAATAAAAGTTGTTGATAATAAAGTAGTTAGCACCCGAGAATAAAGATGTATGTGAACAAAATGTTTTAATGTTGTTAAGCACTCAAAGATAAATGTGCACGTAAGCAATATGTTTTTCTATTATGATTATATGTTTTCTGTTAAGATTATATTCTCCCCATTGAGATCTTGCTCTGTTGAGATTGGAGAAAATTGTTGAAGGGATGTCTATAAAAGGGGCTTGAGACCTCTAGTAAAGGTGTGTTGTTTCTGAATACTTGAGACTGAAACTGAATATTTATTTTGTATGTTTTCATTGACTTGATCGTCGAAGTGTGATCAACAGGTAAAACCCCTTTGTTCCGGTGGAGCACCAAGTACCTCGAAGCATTAATTGGAGACAAATCAAAACAAAAGTTTGCCCATTCAATTCGTTTGAGGTCAACCGGTGAGAACATAAATCATTAACAGTCATTTAGGTTTCTTATATGAATATTTTTACTATAAACCAATTTTCGCACAATTTTATAAAAAAACTTCTTAATAGAAAAAATAAAACAATGTATCATTTTGAAAATTAAAATAATAAATAAAAAACATATATTTTCAATCAAACCATCATGACAAAATTTTGGACATAAGAAAAGTCCTCTTCATCTCTAATAAACAAATAAAAGATACTAATTTTTATCGATAGTTTACGCATATCATATAACATTACAAGAAAATCATTAAATAACAATTAATTTTAGAATTTATTAATTATTATATTAATTAAGTTAGATATTATTCTATAAACTAAAAAATTATTGATATTTAAAGTAATTTTTATTATTGATAAAAATTTATAAATTAATTTATGAAAGTCAATCTAAAATAATTAGTAACTAAGACCTAATTTCTATTAATAATAGAAATTACTTTAGATATTAATAGTTTTTTAGTTTATAATATTATCTAACTTAGTTAATATAATAACTAATTATTTTTTCTTTCTAAAACTAATTATTATTTAATGATTTTCTTATAGTGTAAGTTGCGTGATTATAATTAAATATTTCTTTTATTATAAAAAATATAAAATAATGTTATATATATATATATATATTAAGAAAAGATACATTTTATTGAGAGAAAAGGGAAAAAAATCCTTATTTCCTATTATTAGAAGACAATGAAGAATTTTTATTTTTTTTGTTTAATGTAACAAGGGAAGAAGAAGGAAACAATAGTTATCATATCTTTAGAGGAATCAATAAAAGAGGAAATCTCAAAATAATTTTTTATAAACTACTTTCTCTCTTTTCTAAATCTCCCCAATCCCATGTCGAGGAGAGACCAAAATGACAAATTTGAATTTCAATTCTTCATATCACCTTCTCTTCAAAATGGGTATATGTGTCCAACCAACTCCTTGCACATTGACGGATTTTGTTTTTACCATTAATCTCTAATATTAATTTTCATTTTGGTAGATACATATACAAAGGAGTAAAATGGTATGCTTAATAAAGAAGCAACCCTATGAGTTTGAAGTTTGAACATAATTGGATCAGACATTGAATCCGTCAAGCAAAAGCCAATTTTGATCTTTGTTGTGCATAATAATAACCCTAATAATGGTGGCACCATGGTCGGTTTCTGATTGTGCAAGGGAAGGGTAAGAAACAACCATCTTTTTCTTCATGGTCCTCAACTGTGAAGGAAAAAGTTGCCATGCTTCTTTTTAATCACTTGATCACACCCTTATCAATTCATATAATATTTCAACATATCTTTATATAATTCAAAAGGTGTTACTCATTATGCAAGAGAGGGTGAAGTACATTTTCAGATTCGTTGATGGAAAAATATATCAATGTAGCTCAGCGTTAGGTGAGTTCACAAGAGTTTTAATTGGCACTGGGGTACCAATATGATGACCAGGGACCAGTTTTTGAGGCCTTGAACCAAATCTCGAAGACAAAATAAAGTTAAATCTAAATGTTTCATAATTTTATTCACCATTGATCACCATGATTTTCTCATTGCATCCAAGGAAGCCATCTTGTTGGAGATCCCACATCGACTAGAGATTATAGCATTTCATTGTATATAAGTGGGTGCAAACCTCAATCTCATGAGCTGGTTTTATGTGGTTGAGTTAGGCTTAAAGTCCACTTCGCAACCTTCAACCCTTTTAAGGTGTGGATTAAGTAAGTCGATTAATTCATCTAGAAAATAATATTATACTTTTCTACCCATCTCAACTCTAACTATAGTGATAATTAATTTAAACTTATTTTCACAATTCTATTAACACTACAAAATTATTAAATTAAAACTAATTTTAAAAACTAAAATAACTAATTAAATTAAATATTATTTTATAAATTAAAAAAGTATTGATATTTAAGTATATAGTTTCTGTTATTAATAAAATTTTATGAATTATTCTATAAATAGGTATCTAACATTAATTATCAAGGTTTTAGTTAATTTAGATACCAATTTAGAAACTACTTTATATATTTTTAGTAATAATAGAAACTATTTTATATATCAATATTTTTTTAGTTTTTAAAATAATATCTAATCTAGTCAATATAATGACTAATTATTTTATCTCTAAATTTGGTTGCTATTTAATGATTTTCTTGAAGTGATTTAATTATAACTGTACCGACCAGTCCATGAGTGTTGTTGACCACGGGTGATGTTGGTGCCACGTAAGCAGGGTCCCACGAGCGGCGTGAGCTAGTGTCTCGCGATGCACGTGCGCCAAGGAGACAAAGGGTGGTCAGACATTGGTCGCCAGGATGTACCGAAGTGCCACTAGACAATATGGAGAGGTCGGACATTGGGACCCAAACAGTAGAGCTGGGCCACGAGAGGTGGATCCCAGATCACACGCCAGTTATCAGTAAGGGACAACCCTAGATCACGAGGTCCCATGTGTGTAGAGTGGATGACGTGTTCAGGCGTAACACAAAGTGTAAAGCCACTGGAAAGATATGACCTGTGAGGGTCACATTCCACGAGTGAACTGTTTGCATGGCACGTGAACAGTTAGGGCACTCCCAGAGGAGGATGACCCCAGAGATCAGGTGCACGAGGAGGCACCCAGGTGGTCACCCCGCCAAAATTTGCACTCCAGTTAGGGAACCCACGCGCTAGGTTATCTTAAAAGTAGGGTAACAAATGTGTTGGGCCCGCCCATCAAAAAAGCCCATTTCGGGTAAAAGAGGAAACCCTAGTTTCAGTCTATAAATAGTAAGGTAACAAACTTGGCAAGGTACGATATTCCCTTGCGCAGCTTAACACACACAGTGACAGTTATAGAGTTTGGTGTTTCCTAGCCCTAGTACTGACTTGAGTGTTGGAGTGCAAACGATCTCTAGGGCGCCCTTTGTCTTTGTGTTTTCAAGCGTTCATCACAGGAAAGACACGTGCAAACGCAAGGATTCTGGACGTAAGAGTGACGTAGGCGCACGAAGGCGTTTCGGGTCAACCGACAAATAAGTTTCGATTGAAATATTTTCTCGAGTTATGTACAATTTTGTTAAGAACTTGTTTTCCTTGCGTTAGAAGTCTTAAGGGCGGAGAGGTAGGTTCGCGAGAGAACACCTCCCCCCTTGAGTGAAAACGCTAAGGTTAAACGAAATAGTTCATGAGATAAATCCTCCGTGCCTTTGAGCGAAGCCGAGGTCAGTTAAAAACTTGTTTTCTTTTTGCGTTGGAAGTCTTACGGGCGAAGAGGTAGATTCGCAAGAGAACGCCTCCCCTCTTGAGTGAAAACACCAAGGTTAAACAAAGTAGTTCGCAAGATAAATCCTCATCGCCTTTGAGCGAAGCCGAGGTTAGTTAAAAAATTTGTTTCCCTTGCGTTAGAAGTCTCGTGAGCGGAGAGGTAGATTCGTGAGAGAACACGTCCCCTCTCGAGTGAAAGCGCCAAGGTCGAACGAAACAGTTCGCCAAATAAATCCTCTGCGCCTTTGAGCGAAGCCGAGGTCAGTTGATAGTTCGTTAGTTAAATCCTCCTCGCCCTTGAGCGAAGCCGAGGTTAGTTAAGAATTTGTTTCCCTTGCGTTAGAAGTCTCGTGAGTGGAGAGGTAGGTTCGTAAGAGAACACCTCCCCTCTTTAGTGAAAACGCCAAGGTAAAACGAAATAATCCACCAGATAAGTCCTCTGCGCCTTTGAGATAAGCCAAGGTCAGTCGAGAGTTTGTTCCCTTTGCGGTTAGAGGCCTCGAAAGTAGAGAAGTAGGTTCATAAAGAACACCTCTCCTTTTAAGCAAGAACGCCAAGGAGGAACGACCTAGTTCACAGTTAAAACCCCTCCTCACGATGAGGGGAACATACAACAGAACGCTAGAAGAAACGTCTTGGTGCCAAGCACCGTGAGTTAGCAGTTAAGCAAGTCAAAGAGCAGTTTTCGATTCAGAGAAATGAAAGCAGTTATATGTTCGAGAAAGTAAAATTTTTTAGCAAATAATAAAGAGTTTGTCTGACAACCAAATACAAGTTAAGGAAGGACCCTGGGAACGATTTGCCCGTTTTCAACACATTTTGATACTGTGTAGGGCGTAATATCCATCCCAGGATGTGCGCAAGCAACTTGAGCAAAGGCGTCCCCGAATCCTGCGTCATAAGCATCAAGAACATCTCCGGTCAGCTCAGCCTCAGCTTCTTCAAACCTCTTAGCTTGTTGATGAAGTTCGGCCTCCACTTGACCCAGTTGCACCTCTCAACTGATGGACCTTCATTCAAGTCCCGTAATCTTGGACTTGGACACCTCATCAGCCTCTTCCAGCTCGAAGACCCGGATCCGTAGGGACAAAACTCTTGCCTCCAGCTCAGCAACCTCTCGACACTTAGTGTGAAGTTGTTTAGAGAGATCCTCTTCAGAACGGCAAAGGCGAGCCAACTCCTCTCTCAGTGCAGCCTCGCGGGTAGCAAACGAACGAGCCAGCGAGGATGTTTCTTCTTTAGTCTTGGCCTCTATTACCCCCGGTTCAGGCCTGGTTAGTAGAGCGTTGGACTGAGCAAGAAGAGCCCCAAAATTGAAGCCCAGTCTCTCCCTCGCAGCGGCCTCATCCAAGTCCACAGTCACCCTAGTTGGAAGCCCTTAAGGGCGTGCTGTAGGACAAGGGGCAGCTCAAGGACACAAGGAGTCCCAGAAGCACTCGTCCCACCAAGGTCAGGAAACAGGGGAACGCTGGTCGTGTGGTCCAGGGGCGAAACAGAGCAGCCGGTAGAAGAGGAATGGGAAGCCATCGCCGGCGTAGGTTTGGGCCTTTTAGAGATTGGCCCCTCGGCGGAGTTCTCGTCTGACTCAATCACTATCGCTTTACCCTTGTAAGGAAGCGAAGTGGGAGACGATTGGATGACGGCGAGAGGAACCGCAACCCCAGGAATGGAAGGAGTAGGCGAAGACGCGACGGCGACAGAAGCAAGGGTGTGGTGGCGAGAAGTGCCCACGTCCCTAGAAATCCCGCGGAGGCGAGCGAGGATATCAGTCAGTTTGGCCCGCTTCTCCTCACTCAGAACCATACCTGCGTGCAAAACAGAAATACAAGAGAATCACAGGGATGAAACATGCGAATGCACGGAGGCAGTGCGCGCAAACGCGATATTATGGTAACAAGAATCAGCTCTCCCAGAGTTTCGAATTTCTTGAACCTTAACTCGAAGGAAACCCAGAAATAGAGGGTGATCGATACAGAGATTAAACAGCACAAGCAGTTATCCAGAATCAGAATCAATAAATGAGTGCGGACAGTAGTTAAAGTTCGTACCTTCAATCAGATAGCAAGAAGATGCTTGAATGTGTAGAGGAAACGCGAGGGTGCTTGAGGAAGAAGACGAAGCAATCAAGAGTTCCAGAGAATGACGGTACAAGAAGCGCTTAAAAGCAAACAAAGAAGCGTAAGCAACGTTAAGCCCTAGCCGTTGATCAAAACACGTGTGCACAGATAAGACAAGCCCCGAAAGATGTCACTTTTGCACAGTATTAACGTCCTGTCACACAGAGTCACGTAGGTCGCCCAGGGCAAGGACATAGTCTCTTCGTTGAACGAGTTACAGCTCGGGACTGGGGGTTTGTGTACCGACCAGTCCATGAGTGTTGTTGACCACAGGTGATGTTGGTGCCACGTAAGCGAGGTCCCACAAGCGGCGTGGGCCAGTATCTCGCGATGCACGTGCGCCAAGGAGCCAAAGGGTGGTCAGACATCGGTCGCTAGGATCTACCGACGTGCCACTAGACAATGTGGAGATGTCAGACATCGGGACCCAAACAGTAGAGCTGGGCCACGAGAGGTGGATCCCAGATCACACGCCAGTTATCAGTAAGGGAGAACCCTAGATCACGAGGGCCCATGTGTGTAGAGTGGATGACGCGTTCAGGCGTAACACAAAGTGTAGAGCCACTGGAAAGATATGACCTACGAGGGTCACATTCCAGGGGTGAGTTGCATGCATGGCACGTGAACAGCTAGGGCACTCCCAGAGGCGGGTGACCCCAGAGATCAGGTGCACGAGGAGGCACCCAAGTGGTCACCCCGCTAGAGGTTGCACTCTAGTTAGGGAACCCACGCGCTAGGTTATCCTGAAAGTAAGGTAACAACAGTGTTGGGCCCGTCCCATCAGAAAAGCCCATTTCAGGTAAAAGAGGAAACCCTAGTTTGAGTCTATAAATAGTAAGGTAACAAACTTGGCAAGGTACGTTATTCCCTTGTGCCGCTTAACACACACAGTGATAGTTATACAGTTTGTTGTTTCCTAGCCCTAGTACTGACTTGAGCGTCGAAGTGCAAACGGCCTATAGGGCACCATTTGTCTTTGTGTTTTCAAGAGTTCATCACAGGAAAGGCACGTGCAAATGTAAGGATTCTGGACGTAAGAGTTACGTAGGTGCACGAAGACGTTTCGGGTCAACCGGCAGAAACAATAACTAAAATTTTAATTAATTCTAAATATACCATTTAAATTGTAATTCTCTACTCTCTCCATAGTTAAATAGAATTTATAATAAACTAAAATATAAATAAAATTTCACTCATTTTAGCATACTTAGTATGTTTTTTTCTTAAAATATTATTTGTTTAGTTGATATCAAGTTTTAATTTAAAAAACAAGTATTTTAAATAAAATTAGTAAACTTAAAGTTATTAAATTAACTAATTTTCAGAGTTATTAATTATTGTTGATATCAAATTAAAGATATTAAAGTAGTGTTGAGACGTGCATAATTCTTAATTACAATTATTCGGTTTCACATGTGAAGGTGTGAATCTATTACAAGCTTTCGTCAAATGAAAGATACGACCAAGGAAGATTTGAAAACCAGGAGAGACCTCATCCAATAACAATTTTATTTATTAAAAAATTCATGACATTATCTTTCTCTTTTGATCTCTTTCCTGAATTATCTTAGAATTTATTGTGTAATCACCATTGCATGAAGAGATATATACATGAATAAGGTAGTTTCTTCTTTTTGAAATAAAAAGATTCATGGTTAATCTTATATATTTTCAAACCACAAAAGTTGGTGTTAATAACAAATCAGAAAGAAGTTCTGGCCTAGTATAAGTGAGTCAATATAATATATATATATATATATATATATATATATATATATATATATATATATATATATATATTTAATATATTTATTTATTTTTTTTTTTTTATTATATATATTTAAAACACAAAAGTTTGTATTAATAAAAAAAAAGAAATAATTTCTGTCTTAGTATAAGATTGTATATATAATATATATATATATATATATATATATATATATATATATATATATATATATATCAACTTAAGAAAAGTTAAACTAAACACTTTTTTCTGAAAAATTCAGTGAAATAGTTAGACAAATTATTTGCTAAAACATTTTAAAGAAAAAACTAGTGAAAAGATAAATTAAAAACTTAACCTAATAACTTAAAAAAAAACAAAATTCCGTCTTTCGTTTATATATATGGTAATTTGATAATATGATTGATGGAAGGAAGACTTTTACCATCTCATTTTCGCGGGTCAATTTTTTTCCTTTTTAATTAAAAATGAGATTTTCACTACAAAAAAAATTATTAAAATAAAATCAATTTTAGATAAAAAAAAATTAGTTGTTATACTGACTAAATTAGATATCATTTTATAAACTAAAAAATTATTGATTTTTAAATTAATTTCTATTATTGATGAAAAGTTTTTAAATTGGTATCTAATTAGCAAGCAAGGTTTTTGCTACCAAATTTAGAATCTAAATAATTGGTAGTTAAAACTTTGGTAACTAATTAGATACCAATTTAGAAATTATTTATCAATATTATAAACTAATTTAGAAATCAATAATTTGTTATAGTATCTAAAATGGTCTTTAATTTAGTCATTATAGTAACTAATTATTTTTTGTTTTTAAAATTGGTTTCTATTTATGGATTTTCTGTAGTAATTTTTAAGAAAATTATAAATATAAAAAAATCATATCAATGTAAAATTATTTTATTATAAAAAAATCATATTAAACTAACATAATTTTTGACATATCAAGGTGAAATGATGTGAAAATGATATAATTTGAGTTCAAATTAATTATAATGAAATTATATTATTTTGATTTCAGTCACAATATGAGTTCTCTATATACATAATTTTCAAAAAAACAATCCATTTCAATAAAAAAAAAATTGCTCTACTTAAAAAAAAAAAATCCTCATCTACCTACTAAAAAATAACATAAGTTCCACGATATTTAACTAAAAAATAACACAGGGTTGGACAATATTTAGCCATGAATTTAGGTCAGCAAAGTGTGTGATGAGTCATCTAATTCCTTTTGTCGATGCGAGACACAAAATGATAGCAAAGTCAAAGGCCATGAACCTTACTCAGCAATTGCTGCAAATTCTGTAAACACTTAAATTTACATAATTTGGTTTTATGAGAAATGAAATGATAGTCTTTGGTGGACCCAATCACATTCACAACTCATGACCCTTATGACATTAGACCAACCAAACCAATTCAACGCCTTTGATCTCACCAACCCCACCTTTATTATTTACCCCACATTACTCATTGCTTTTCTTAATTCAAATGCCATTCTAAATCCCCATCATTAACTCTATGCTTAAGACATCTTTCGAATCATTATCTCTAAGAAAATGTATTTGTTTTCTTAAACTCTTTCTCCAAGTTACCAAAAAGTTATTATTTAACTTTTACAACCAAATACACGGTAATTTTATAACGTTTAGTTGCTGTGAATTCATTCAAACCGCATCTTAACCACATCTTTGATTTCCCTCCATTTTAAGAAAATTATTTTTTCAATTCAATATTTTTAATCACAAGTATTATATTCTATTTTGAAATAAGAGTAAACTCCTTTTTATAAATAATAGAGTATCTCTAAAATATTCTAAGTGCACGTTTGATATCACTTAATTTTTAATATTTTTAATTATACAAATTAGAATTGTTTTGTTTTAAATAAATAGTAATTTTTTTTATAAAGGATGTAGTACTCTAACATACTTTGATTTATTTAATTTATTTTTTACTGATAAAATAAATAATTGTTGTAAATTAAGATGTTATTAATTGTTTAAATTTCCTTACATTTTACCTTTGTAGACGTCTTTCAAGTTGAAAATCACTTGAGCTTGAGCACTGTCATTTATTTGACAAGTATTGTTATATGTATTTTATCATGTATATATTTATTGAGAGACAGATAAGAAAACTAATTTGAGTGTAACTATTTGAGTTGATATATTAATTTTGAATTTAAATGAAAAGAACAATTCTTTAATCATCATATAATCTCCTGATTCGTTATCAGTGATAGTAATTTAGAAGAAAAAAAGCAGGGGAAAAAATGGGATAAAAGAAGATAAAAAGAAAAAAGAAAATACTATGAAGATTATTTTGTTTACTTAATGACAAATGACGTAATAAAAGTTAAAAATTTGACAGCTTCTAGAGGAACTGCATTAGTTCACGAAAACCATGATGATGATGGTGATGATGATGTGCGTGACACCATCCTATCATCATTAATCATGTTGTAGACAACGGTGTCATTTCACCTACCAAACGTACAAAAAGGCAAAGCCATAAAGCAAATCAACAAAATTACCCACTAATTAAAATTTATTATTATGCTCCCAAGCTAATCAATCCAATGTGTAAGTAAGTACGCATCATCTTATCATATACATAAATATATATACATAAATATATATATATATATATATAATATTTATATATAGTGCTCCCTTTGCATTTTCTATCGTCAACTTTAGTGTTCTTGTTTAGCTAATCACAGAGAAAGACACTCGGAGACCTTGCAAGACTTCAATGGCTGTCAAAGTTTATATTGTGTATGCCCCTTTACACTCTTTTCTTTTATAATAACGATTTTTAATTTATCTTAACCTTTTGTTTATCTTCTTCGTTAATATCTGAGTTTGTACTGTCGTTGTCGTTAGTGTTGTTTTTTTGGGTCCCTTGTTTTGTCATTTATGATGATCAAGATGAGATTGTTTTCTGGGTTTTCTTCACCTCTCCAACGGAGTTCTTAAATTTTGGGCCTTTTGAATGCCCATTTGAAGATCTGGGGATGTCACAGCTTTCTTCGATCTGATGCATTGTTGTTTTGAGCGTGGTCTATGTGCTATGTGATGGGAATTGGTTTGTTTTGGTTTGATTGCTTAGTTTTGGGGTTGTTGGCAGAATGGCGTTGGTGTCACGGAATCCCTTTTGTGAGTTCGTTCTCTTTATGCTTTTGTTGTTTGAATTGTTGAGCATTTTGTTTGGTGGTAATCAGAATCATACTCTGCAGAAAAACTGTATTTCCTTGTTTTCATTTATCTGATTATGTATTTTGAAATTTACTGATAAAAAGAATGTTGAACAATGGAAATAAGATGTGTATAGAGTGCACTGATCACCCTCAAAGAGAAGAATATAAAATGATGTTGTTTTTATTTAGATTGCTGTTGAAGAATTGATGATTTACTTTTATGGTTGAGTTAAAAAATTGTAAATATTTCTTTTCTTTTAGTATGACGAAGAATGGCAATCCGTTGAAGCATTCGTGCGATTTCTGCATCTCAGTTGATTTGTTAGAAGAAAAAAATTCAGTTTTTCTGTATTCTTTTTAATTTATTGTGCAAACAATAGAGAGCTTTTTGTTGATGATGATATAGTTTTTCTCTTGTGATACTCAATAAAAATCACATCAGACAAGATTTTGTTCGTACAGTGGCAATATGTGTGAACACTGAACATCTCAAATTTCTAATTTGAAGGCAGTATCAAATTTGTTATTTTCATTTGTAGGCAACTTTGTAAAATTGAGCGAATGAATCAAAGTGAATAATTGATTAGTATGGATTTTGAGATCTCTCATTGAAATCCTGAAGTATAAACCAATAGTTAATTGGTGTCACAAGTAATACTAAAGCAATAGTTATTTATGAACATACATGCATAAACCTGTTCATGAATACCCAACATCTACATCTACAGAACTCTCCATAAGATGTGCTTTTGGCTCTTCTAAATATTTGTTTATGCCAACTGGTGAAATTGCCACATAATTTAAAATGAAGGAAATGGAACAGAAGGAAAGTAAGAAGCAATTGATTTTCAGATCAACCGATTTCACTTCTTGCGAGAATATGTACTTGTTAATGTTTAATAGCCTGTCTCTAGTGCATTGTGATTCTCTAATGTTTTCAATGTTGAGTGAGGATCATAATTTTCTCTCTGCTGTACAATCATTTGGACCCTGTTCTAACTTCTTAAGAGGCTTCGCCATGATGTGTTCTGGTTCTCGTGGTTGGACTTTCGATCCATGATTTGGTTCACCGTGATGTTTTCATTGAAGGTGCTGTTGTCTTTTCCACGTTTTATAATTTCTCAGTGACCTTCCTAATTACTTTTTTGAGTTCAATTTCCACAGGCATGAGTGGAATTCATGTCACAAGTTCCTGCTGCATGTGCAACAATGCAAGCCTTGATGATAAGGAACTTCCATTGCAACAGTTTCTAAATTGAATCAATCTTGACTACTTGGTCAACTAAGGATATGGGGTTTTTGTTTCCATGTTAATAAAAAACAGAAGTAGGCTGTATTTTCTAGAGAACCAAAATTGAAGTGTTTGATTGCTGGTGAAAATTGGAAACCTTAGATTACACATGAAATTTCTACAAGTAATTGAGGAATGGATGTTTGGATGTTGACTACTGCGCTATTTATTCTTGCATAAGATCCATCTGAAATGATTGGAAAAGTAGCAATATTTTCTTTAATCTTATGCAGTCTTGTTTTTATATAAATATTATATTATATTGGTCATTATAACCTTTTGTGTTTATGCTCCTTGCCACATGTTTGTTGATGCTCAGTTGCTTTGTTATTTATTGTCCACAAGAATTCTATTCCATTAATGAATTGAATTATTGAACATATTTCTGGTAGCTTTAATTACAATATAGTTCTCTTGCTTTGACAGATACTATTCCATGTATGGACATGTTGAGAAACTGGCAGAAGAAATAAAGAAAGGTGCTTCTTCTGTGGAAGGTGTTGAAGCAAAATTATGGCAGGCATGTTTTTATGTTTCATAATTTACATTTCCTGTGCATTCCATTGTGTCATGGCATGAAATTACAAATAGGGAGCAACATCAGCTCCAGAGCTAAGGCTCAATCCTCTTTAGAGAAAATAAATGCAGTAAAAATAAATAACCTATTGCACTGTTACTTTCACCTGCATAGCGTGAAATTACAAATGGAGAGCAACATCAGTTCCAGAGTTAAGGCTCATTCCTCTGTGGAACAAATCAGCGGATTAAGAAATAAAAAAAAATTACTTGTGTATCACCTATTGCTCCGTTATTTTGATACTTTTGGTTTTCAATTCAACATTATTGTGCTTGCCTTTGAACTGCTACATGAAGAAAATAAGCACTTGTTTTTTGAATAAACTTCTTCTCAAACATTTATATAACAAAAGTAATAAGAAGAAATAAATAAGTTTCTCTTATAAGTAAAAACTAAAAGTTAAATCAGTTTTTCCTACAAGTGCATATGAATGAGTTTGTCCAAACAGGATCATGGGTAGCTTCAGACTTTCTGTTGTCTAAATTCCTCCATTGTCACCATATACTCTGTCTTCCATGTACTTTCAGATAATTATCTTTATTAATTGTCTCTTCTAGTGCTATGGTTCCATTGTTGTTTCAATATAGCTGGAGGATCTTATTCCTTCAGTTTGCAAATAATTCTTATGTGATTAACTTTTGTATTCTCTGCAGTCTCTTGGAACAAAACTCTGCCCCCAAATTCATTCTTGCTGATTTTTTTCTGTAGTGAAGATTATAAAAAGAAAAATGTTTTAACAGAACTTGCTGTCTCTGATGAAACTGTGAACAGGTACCTGAGACACTGCCCAAGGAGGTGCTTGGTAAGATGAGTGCACCACCCAAGAGCGATGTACCAATCATTACCCCAGATGAACTCTCTGAGGCTGACGGCTTCGTGTTCGGCTTCCCAACAAGGTTTGGAATGATGGCTGCTCAGTTTAAAGCCTTTCTAGATGCTACTGGAGGTCTATGGAGAGCACAACAGCTTGCAGGAAAACCTGCTGGAATCTTCTACAGCACCGGTTCGCAAGGTGGAGGCCAAGAGACTACAGCGTATGCACCCTCTTAACCCTTGGTTTCCTAATCCATTACCAAGATGAATCAGATACTAACATGTTGAAGCTTGTTGAATCCATGACAGGCTCACTGCTATCACTCAGCTGGTTCATCATGGAATGATATTCGTTCCAATCGGTTATACGTTCGGTGCGGGCATGTTTGAGATGGAGAAAGTGAAAGGTGGAAGTCCATATGGTGCCGGAACTTTCGCCGGTGACGGCTCAAGACAGCCAAGTGAGCTTGAGTTGGAGCAAGCATTCCATCAAGGGAAGTACATCGCAGCCATCACAAAGAAGCTCAAGCAAGCTGCTTAATAGTGCCTTCATATGTAGACATACTACTACTATTGTTAAACCATACCAAAGTATTGCTTGAAAATCATCACCCATTTTTTAGTCTTGAAATATATTGAGCTTTATTTTTCTGTGCTTGCAAGTAATTTTTTGTTTCTTCTCATTGTCGTAAAGGAAATGATTTGTACGCGTGTTGCATGTTGCAGTGGATGTTGGAATTTGTTGAATGATGAAAGTTTGTCTGTCAGTCTTGTTCTTTCGTGTTAGGCTAAGCACTATTTGTTTGCATCTTTTGTATTACCACATTAAGCACATAAATATTGCAACGACTAGTTTGAGTTCACAATTGGTTTTATTATTATTCTCTTCCACATCATCAACCTTGAAGAAATTAATATGAATCTATGACTACAACAAAAATCTGTTCGTGCCAAGAAATCAGAAATTAATAAAATTTGGAAGTACTCAATATATATTTTTCTTAAATTCACGTGAAAAAAAGTTCTTTTTGTTCGTTTGATATCTTTATCTATGCCAGAGTATAACACACTACAATAGATATCTTGTCTGTTTGGATTATATTAAACTTTAAAGATAAATTAGCCTTCTTAAATTCTTTGTTGAAAGCGATTTGACGAGATTACGACGTGTAAATTGGCATCTTATCCCATTCCCCACTAATTCTTTCAGTTTCTTTTTCATTTTCGTTGATTTCTTAACTCTGAAATATATAATACATAAAATAGGTGATTACTGATAGGACAGTGCATACAGAAAAAAAAATGATGAGTGACGAATGGAAAGAAATATTCCGATGAGAGAAGAACAGTGGTGGTCCTTTCTCTTTGTTGTGAAAGAAAAGCAGTGTCATGTGATACAGAGATATTTTTGGTGTTTTGGTTTTGGTCCACTTTGCTCTAATGTTCTTTTTCCCTTCCTATCATTAGTATGCATCAACGGGTTTCTAATTCTGGCTTTGCAGCATCTTGTTCCATCATTTCATGACAAAAAGTGCCTGCCCTCATATCTTTTCTCAACTAGCTGAGCTAGCCACACTCATGAATTTCAGCAGCAACTTCATTTTTTGGATTCCGATGACACGGTCATTTTCAAGCATGATGAACAAACCTGACATTTACACATGACGCGCAGAAGACAAACTTGGAAATGGAATCTTTATATACAACTCATGTTATATTATGCAGTCTTATATCATGCAATATGTTCATAATTAACCTCCTCAACCTCACTCTTCTCATCATCTTTGCTTCCACAATTTTCAAAACCAACGTAACAATTTTTATATGCCATAAAGAGTGAGAAATTTTTGAATCCTTAGATAGTTTTGATATTTATATACATACACTAAAAGAATTTGATGATTATATTCCTTCCCTTTTGTATCTATATACAAACTTTGGTATCAATGACTTTCGTTTATTAGCAATCATGTTATAGAATTATGCGACATATACTACTATAAACAATTAAACGAATTTTGTTATCAGTTAAAGAAAGAAAAAGGTGCCAAAATATTATACTGTCAAAAAATTATTTCTGTTATTCCTTCATTGGAATACTATACAGGTAATGATTTTCTTAATCAAACAAAGTTATAAGTAACATTTCAAATTAAAACAATTCTTACAATAAAAATAAAATATACCATCAAATAAAAATAGAATATAATATCATAAAAATATACGAAAATTTATGCAATTAGTTTGTAATTATATGTTTTTTTTGTAAGACTTGCTTAAAACCAGAGAAAGTACATAATATAACCGTGACAAAATAAATTTATTACTAAGTTGAAATCAATGATTTATGGAGATAAAATAAACAATTTATTAATTTTAACTAAAGAATACTGTCAACAATATTTATCTAACTAACTAAATTTTGATAAAACTATTATCCTACTGGCCTGTTATCTGGGAAATAAATCACGGCTATGGTTTTCAAAGCTGATATAAAAAAGAAGCAGCAAATGAATCACATACAGTTTCTTGATGGAGACAAATTTTGTTGAAAGTAATTAAGGCTTATAAAATATAGTGTGGAGTTGCATGATATAGGCTAATACTATCTTAATTAGTTTAACATGATAATGATTAAAATGCTATGATGCTCCATCTTTGCACAGTGTATGTTCAGATCTTGCTAGAGAAGGTAGGAAGTAAGATTTAGTTATGTAGTTCTAAGCAGAAGGGCACCATCCACCTGGACCAGAATAAAACCGTTTGAAATAAATCTCTGGCCAATAGCTGCAAAACCCTAACAAAAGTTGATATACCAATCATGCAGATTTTAAATCTCAAGACAATGGTATCTTATTCTCTTCTTTCTGCTGTTTTGTCACTGTTCTTGGTATGACTCTTTGTTTTTTTTTTTAAATATAATACAAGAAAAGGAAGAAGAATAACACTGGGTTATCTGTAACTTTATAAGTAAAAAAGTGCACTGGACCAACCATACTATGATAGATGAGCTAAACTAAGTTCATGTTTTGGTTGAAAGTTAGACATGGTTGATTTCAATAAAATTAGTTAAGATGTGTGTTTAAATTAATTTTAGTTATAGGGATGTATATATATATATATATATATATATATATATATATATATATATATATAATGGAAAGAGCCCTAATGAACTAAGCTATAGGGGTGATTCTAAGTAGAAAGTGTCCTTTCTCTTTAAACCTAAGGTACATATAAATATTGATTTATATGTACGTTGATTTTGAAATTTTGCGGGGTCTTGTTGATTTTTGGTAGAAAGAAGAAGTAGATAATGACAGGCACAAAGTGCATTCAAAATGAGGTCCTATAAGTCCTAATCCAGAAGTCCGAAGAGGATATAAATATTTATGAATTTCCTCTTCTTTCTACACATACTTCCAATGGAAGGCCATCTATGTGGCCATTCGGTATAAAGCACAAAAGCATGTGAAAAAGCATCTTCAACACATAAATATCTAATTAATCTTTCTGAAAAATAAACATTTGATTTGGAAAAAAATTAAAAACCCTATAAAAGGGGGAGTGTGGGACACCTTCTGACTTCCACTTACTTATTCCAAAGACATAAACAAATAAAAAGTGAGGTTTCCAATCAAATGACGCATCCCTTCACTCACTCTTCTGTTCTATACTTCAATGATTCTCTCAATTAAATTCCTTTTCTCTTGAGTTAAAGGTGGCTAGTGCCAGCTCTATTCACAATATAGCAACAAGAAATAATAAAGCTCCTTTATCTCTGTTAACAACAATTTCTCCCTCTTGTTTAGTCTTGGAAGTAATAAGAATTTTGTATATATTGATCAGCATTTTTGTCATGCTTATAAATTAATCCACTTTTCTAAGCACAATTCTTCAATTATTACAACAACTTATTCTGCTCCCAATGGTCCCAATATTTCCCAAACACTGCATAATTCTGAATGTAGTTGGTCCAACAATGGCTATCTTTTGAAGGGTCATTTCCCTTTCTTTCTCTTTCAAACACATTTTCCCCCGCTTCTTTTTTATACATCTTTTCCACACTCCAGCAGAACTAACTACCTTTACATATTTATGTGGCCTTCAGTGTCCTCTTTCTTGTTTCTCTTTTCTTTCATCATATCATTCCCAACTTGGCCAGGTGTGTGACAAGGTACATGCATGTCCTAGCTACCTACTTGCAGGATATTGCTTCCGTGTCCCAACTCTCCATCCATCTATTATTATAATTATTAGGGCAAAATGTGTTTTAACTTCTTTAATTTCCATCAAAATTTGGTTCTTTGTAACTTTTATAATTGCTGAATTTCATCCCTCTCTTGCTACCATAGGTTTCACAAACAAGATGAAATTCATCAATTATAAAAACACAAACACCAGATTCATTCTTTCAAAAATACCGACTAAAACAATTTTGATCAAAATATTTAAGACTTAAAACACATTTTACCCTTATTATTATTGTTATCTGGAAGCCCCTCCGAATGTTGGCGTCCAAAAATCCACTGTGGTTTCATGAGTCACTGGAAATGTGCTCGAAACAGGCACCAAGCATAGCCCTCGGCTTCTAAGATCCTGCTTTGGACCCTCAGTTTCCTTACATTTACCAGAGTTCTGCATCAAAAGCCAAAAGCATTATAATTTGCCAAATTTGGAAAAAGGTTATCAGCATCAGTGCCTCAGAATCAAATCAAATCTTACTCGCCCTTCCCTATCGCTTTCCTTTTTCTTCCAATTAGAGTAATGCTTATTTCACATTATTTCTGCTTTACCCTTTTTTTCACTCCTTGTAACATATATATCAAATCATTTTGAAGAGAAGAGAGAGACAAAAAAGTCTTGTACAATGAGTGCATTATGCAAAAACATATCATATATCAATGATTCAACATTACAGTGGATATAAGACATGTAAGAACAAAAAAGAAGAAAAAGCATAATAGATATAATAAATGATGAGATAAGAAAAGAGGTGAAAGATGTAAAGATGAAATGCATAATGAAAAGAAAGATAAAGTGTATGTATGTTTATAATTATTCCAGTTATTAGTATAGAAATTTGAGATATTTACATTAAATATCAGTATAATAGTTCATATTATTATTATTATAAACCATTGATACAGATAATTTAACTTCTGTTAAACAAAGTTTATGCAAACTGAGGAATTTTTAGTGCTTACATGTACTGAAGGTCTGTAATGAGGGAAGAAAAACTATAACAACGATGCTAAAAATATCAGGATTCTAACTAAAGTTAAAAAGAGGGTTCAATACTAGGTGTCACTATATAATTAGAGATTGAAAGAAAGAAATAAGAGATTTAATTGCAGTACCTGTTGAATCTGTATTGGAGCTCCAGTTTTCATATACGGGGTACTTAAGGCCTGTAGAAAAAGAAAAACGAAAAACATAGTTATAAGATGAAAGTGTTGACATTATTTGTAGTTTTTTAATAAGAATATCTGAATGGGTTATGGGACTTACAGTGACCTGTTCGTGGAGGAATTTGATGTATTCAATGGCTTCAGAGAGCACTGAGGCTGTATCAGTCTGACAGAATATACAACAGATTTATAATCTTTTATCAATAATAATAAACCAGCATTATCAAAACTGCTATGATCATTAATTTATTTTCCTTATCCGCACTTATTATATCACATAAATTCACAAATGAAATGATCATTCACTTAATAGGGTGTAGATAATTTTATTGGAAGCCCACCTTTCCGAAAGGCGACACCAATTGTTGGAGTGCAGTGATTCTGTCCCCCATCTTCTCTTTTCTCATCTAAGAGGCAAGAAAGTAGAATTACAGGTTCACATCCGTGTTTATGGATTCAAAGGAAAGAAATAAAGATAAAGATAAAAAGTTTAAAGCTTTTTCCCTTCTTGTTAAAAGGTTAGTTGCACTTATTGTACCTTAAAAGCTGGCATAGGAGATGGTGTTTCGTTACGGGTCCTTTTGGGTGCTGGCTCATTCCCACTTTTCTTTCCCACAGTACCACGCTCCCTAACTTCAGATATATTCTGCAAATTAAACCATGGCTATATCAATTAAATCTAAACTTTACACCACATCCAATGCACTGCTTCAATTAAACCCTAATAGCATAATTAATAAGGTTCTAGAGAGAATCTATACACATCTATCGATAAATTTTACAACTTTGTATTGATATTTGTAGACTGTGTTGTCATGTTTTGTAGTAGTATATAGCAATAGTACCTTGGACTGTACTTCAAAATTTGGCGTAGAGAACGGGGGTTGCAATGAAGGGAAGAAGCTGGCCCGAATATCTTTGAAGTTTGCAGCCTCAGAAGCGTTCCAAAAGGGTGCGTTGTTAGTGAAATGCAACTGGTTACTGGGTGGTTGTTTTGGAGGTGAACCTCTCAAGAATTGAGGAACTTTGGACCAAGAAGGGACCAGGTCATTGTTAGAGTTTAATCCATAGGTTGTTGGGTATGGAAAACTTATGGAGCGGTTCTCAAAGGAAGAAGGTTGTTGTTGTTGGGGTTGGTTATTGTGATCAGGTCCCAATAGTCCTTGCAATATTGAAGGGGTCCCATACAAGGCTGAGGAATCCATCTGAAAGTTAGAAGAGGGTAACCCTAGGCTTGTCACTGTGCTGTCCCCAGAGCTATATTGTGGACTAAACTTGCTTTGATCCAAGGAGAAGCCCCTATTCACTTGCTTGAACTCGTTGCTTGAAGAATCTGCAGAGAACATCTTCTCTGACCTCCATTGAACTTGTTGAGACAACTCCACCCCAGTTTCTTGCTGAAAATTGGTTCTTGATGAGCTCAAATTCTCTTGCAACATCGATCTGAAACTATTCTCAGTACCCTTCTCTCCTCGTCTATCACCATCGAACAAACACAATAACAAAAAGTCACAACATATATATCCTTTGAAGATATATGTTTTGATCGCAAAGAATATCCCTTGAAGATTGATAAACCATTTACTCAATTCTATCATGCTAAATTGTAAACTTAAAAGAAATAACAAGAATAAAAGTCTTCTTTTTTATATCTGCTGCATAGATCACAAACCATGTTATTTGACTCAGTTAAAAACCTGATTTTCCAAAATTATCAAAAAATAACAAAGAGACGAAAATATCTTCTTTTTTAGTGGGTTGGTTTGATTGTGTTCTACTTTACACAGATTGCATGCACTTACAACAAAGATGCTTGATTCCAATCCATGGCTTGGGATGACAGGCCTAGATCCATGATATGCAAGTTGGGGTCAGTGGAAGTTGTAGAATCTGGGGGTTGAAGCTTATTCTGTGAGTCATGAAAAACCACAGAAGAAGAATCCATGGAAGACCTTGGCTTCATTTCTGCCATATCTGAAGCTTGCCAACCAAAGTTGCCTATGTTGGTGATGGCAGAGGAAGATGAGTGTGACGTCCGGCTTTCATATCTGACGTTCCTTGCTGTGTCCCACCAGTTCCCACTTGCCTGAAATTGATCATCTGCCATGGTTGAAGAATCCCACAAATGTTGTTGTTTCAGCCTCCACTATATATGTATAAACTAGAAAATATGTGTTAAATGATGAAAACTAAACTATGGTGTGCATCAGATTCTTGAAGGGCGTGTGTATGTGTGTTGTTTTGGTGTGAGGGTTGAGAAAAATGAATGGAAAACGGTTCGCTACTTCTCAGTATTTATATTATTGGGAGCTGAAGAGAGTAAGTGCATTAAATGAATGAATGAATGAATGAATGAGAAGAGTAACTGACTAACCGGATTATGGTTGACACTTTGATAATTCAAAGGGGTCATTGATAAGACACAGGAATTTAATTAAATTTTCTGTTTTTTCAAATCCAATTTCGCTTTTCCTTTATGTTATAATAATATTAATAATAATAATAATTATTATTATTAGTAGTAGTAGTAGTAGTATTATATTCTTATAGCATATCTTAATTTGCTTTCTTATTTGTTTTCCAGATGTTTGTCTGCCTCTAAAGTGTAAATTTTCAATAAAAATGAAATTTTGTTGAAAGCAACAGAACATTTAAAGGTTAAATAATAAAATATTAGTATAACTAAAATTCAGGGGGGTACTATATACTTTTCATGATCTCTAACTTTAATATTCACTTTTATTGCAACGTAAAAAAGGGGTGAAAACTTGTCTTTTTTCATAATTTTGTGTTTCGGATGTAAAAACTTGGCATTAATAAAGCAATTTTCTTGAAATTAACTTTTGGATTTGATTTCGTGCAATAATGAAAACAAGTTATTCAGAAGAAATATTCATTATACAAAATATAATTTGTGATGAAAAATTTTGTGGTGTTTTTATTTGATTAAAATTAGTCATAAAATTAATGTTGACAAAATATTTAAAAAGTTGAAAAGAAATAATTAATATAAAAATAGTAGACATATTAAAATTGTAAACAGTAATTAAATAAACTCAATCAATCATACAAAAACAAAAGTTTACACAACATCAAAAGAATAAAAAATTAATTGAATACTGGAGAAGCAATCTTAAAAACAAAAATTCAAATCAACAAACAGTTAATTCATTATCACATTTCTATATAAAGGACAGCTTTCTGTGGGAAAAAAATCTACTAAATATAGACTGTAGATAGTCTCATTAATAGAAATAGATTTGATATCTGTTTTTTTTTCATGGTTTAGTTTCATGAATTTTGGTTTAGTTGTCAAATAATTTGTATATTTTTTATTCTATTACAGATGTGATTTTTGCATGTCAATTTCATTAAAAAAAATGTCATTATTAATATTTTGTGAATGTTTTCCTTACTTAAAGAATAGTGTATCCAATAGTTAATATTTGTAATCAAAGTAAAAAAATAGTTCTGAGGCTTAAAAATTATGCATTATCATCTAAAACTTTTTTATATCATTAATCAATTAAAAAAGAAGTATAATTTTAAAGATAATTATTGTAAAAACAAATATTTTTACATAGGTATAGATAACCTATTTTGTCCTTCTTTAATCCAAAAAAATAAAAGTTTGATAATCATTTATATTTTTTCATATTATAGAAGTTGAAAATAGCTAGTACTTTTCTTTCGCAAATAATTCAAAAAGAAGAATGTATTATTGGAGTGGCCTGGCTCATCCCAGGTTGCCTCTTCTAGGATTCTATAGAAGTTTTGCTTCCTTTTAACTATTTTTGTTGAGTTAGGTTACGTTTTTTCCTTTTTTTTTCTTTTTTTTTCCCGAGGACTCTATTCATGGTACTTTAAGCATCATCGTGTTGTTAACCTTTTTGTAAAACCAGTTCTCCAAATTTATATATATTGCCACCACAGATTTGTGAAAAATCTAATGATTAAATTACTCATTTAAAAGTATAAAATGTTAATTTTTTTAAAATTACTATTTTATTTAATATATATTATAACTATAAATATTAATAAATAACAATTTGACAGTAGACATGAGTAAATTATAAACTAGTCGAATATTAAATTTAAAAACATATAGTGTTACAAGAAAACTATCAAATATAAAAAACAATTAATCATTATGTTGACCAAATTAAATATTATTTTAAAAATTAAAAAATTATTAATATTTTTTTTTATTAATCAAATTTATAAACTAATTTTTAAATTGACATTTAATTAATTAATATAGTTTTAGCTAATAAGTTTACATTCTAAAATGATAATTAAAACTTTGATAACTAATAATATTAATTTAAAATTTTATTAATAATAAAAATTATTTTATATACTAGTAATTCTTAATTTTTAAAATAATATTTAATTAATATATAATGATTAATTACTTTTAATCTTTAAAAATAATTTGGATTTGATGATTTTCTTTATTATAATGATAGTAAGAGTGCATAATGTTAAATAAATAAAGTTAAAAAAATATTAATAATTAGACTATGATTATAACTGTGAGTATCTGTTTTTTCTGGAAAATGATGTTTTAATATTTATAAATTTGTAGAATATTTTAAAATTTATTTTTTATGTAATACTTTTTTACTAAAATTTGTATAAAAGTATATTTTATGATAAATTTAATTATTAAAACAATAAATTTAATACTTTTTAAAACTTTGATATACTTATTTTATTTATTTAAAAATAAAATAATTTTTAAAACAGAATTATCTAACATAAATTGAATAACTCGTCTAAATTAATCTGCTATTCAAATAATATGAATTCGACTAATCAGATAAATTAAATAATTAAATAAAAATTTGATAATATAAATATACAGAATTAGTGACGTTGAATCTGGATTCCATAGAAAAAACCGATGCTTATTACAAAGTGACATGAGCTTTGTTCTTTCCTTCATTAAATTAAAATGTCAAACCAAAAAAAAAAGAAAAACTAAAATTAAAAAAGGTAAAGACGCCATTGCAATGATTATTTCCTGCAATAACAGTCTACTTTTCTTCCATTGTTTTTCCTCCATTAATACCATCCTTCTTCTGCATTTCAGTAACGGTAATCATACACACATAAATGATACCTTTTGCAATTAGATGTTTCAAATTTATATGCATTCTTTTAGATCTCTAAATCTAATCAAAATATAAGAAGTTGAATGAGTTAACCTTTAATTATTCATATGCATTTAGATGTTTCAACAACATTAATGTAGCAAATTTGAAGAAAGGGGTTGTTCAATTCAAATAAACGTTAATATGGAAAATGAGTAAAACACAGACATTAACTAAACTAAAAAAAATCATTAAATAATAATTAAATTTAAATAAAAAATAATTAATTACTTTAAAAATTAAAAATTATTAGTATATAAAATAATTTTTATTACTAATAAAAAATTATAAAATAATTTTTAAATTAATATCTAAATTAGTTATAAGATTTAACTACTAATATTTTAAATTTTATATTAGATTTTAAAAAATTAATAAAAATTAATATAAAACAATTAGAAGTTTTCAAATTAGATACTACTTTATAAATTTTTATTAATATAAAAATTATTTTAAATATTAATATTTTTTTAGTTTATAATTATTTTTAATATAATTAATATAATAATTAATTATTTTAATTTTTAAATTTGATTTTTATTTAAGAATTTTTGTTAATACTAAGGTTAGGCTGTGTATGAAAAACTAAAATCCATTGACCTAATCAATAGGTCAGAATTGGTACGTAAACTAAAAATAAAGTCAATGTAATATTTACTATAGTAAACCAGCACTGAGTAATTTAATTATAAGTATGACTATAAATAGTTTGTTGGGTGGTGCAGTGTTACTTTAATCTTTAAACTAGTCAACTTTTTGTTTTTGATAAACCTAATTTTTGATCTTTTAAAATAAAAAACACATTGACCTATGTAAAGTTTGTTACATGATGATGACCTAATTGAACACCCAGTAATCATGAAAACAGGTCAGCTTCATTATATGCTTTAAACAGGATTTTTGGTAATGCAAAGAACATGTTTAAGCACGCCCTAATTACTTCATAAAGATATTTTTTTCAAGTCTAAGCTGAAGCTTTTCAAAATTTAATTAGCGTATAATACTTGCATTAAGTACATGTATATACGTGTTGACCTAATCTGATTCTTTACTTACATAAATCAAAAGATGACTACTGAAAGAAAAATGAGTTGAAGGACGAGAAAAGGATAAGGGTGGCTTCAAACGATGAATTGCAGGCTACTGGGTATTTTGCTACAATGGATACTCATGTGCTCAAACTCTCACTAAAAATAATATGTTTTAGAAAACATCAAAACGGTTGTTAAAAATTATCATTCATTTGCGACCAAAATAATTATTAAACGTAATTTATTATAAAAATATTTAATCACAAATCACTTAATGATTATTTTTCATTGGTCGCAAAATTACGATAGTAAAAATTTGATCAAATTTTATTATCGAAAAAATCGATAAATAGTTGCAGAAAATTTGATATCCTAATTTTAGAAGATCAATTCAGCAACATGATAATAATAAATTATTATTATTATAATATATTAGGTTCTTCTTTCAACATATATATTTGTAAAAAAATTACATATCACTACAAGAAAATCATGAAATAAAAACCAATTTTTAGATACCAAAATAATTACTTGCAATAGAAATTAAATTAGAGACCATTTTAAAAACTAAAAAGAAAATCGGTTTCTAAATTAGTTTCTATTATTGTTAAATAGTTTCTAAATTGGTATCTAATTAGCTACCAAAGTTTTAACTACCAATTATTTAGATTCTAAATTTGGTAGCAAAAACCTTGGTTGTTAATTAGATACCAATTTAGAAATCATTTAACAATAATATAAACTAATTTATAAACTAAAAATTTATTTAGTCCCTAAAATGGTCTTTCTTTTTTCTTTTTTTTTATCAGCCCCTAAAATGGTCTCTAATTTAATCACTATAGCAACTAATTATTTTTTGTCTCTAAAATTAGTTTCTATTCCATGATTTTCCTGTAGTGTATTATGATAAATTTTTAAAATAATGTTTATAGGTATTTTTTATTCTATATTATTCATTTGATGTAAACACGGAATTTTATCGTGAATATTCTACTTTCAACTCAAATTTTTAAAATAATGTTTATAGGTATTTCTTATTCTATATTATTCATTTGATGTAAACACGGAATTTTATCGTGAATTTATTTACAAGGGTATGTTTGCTTCAAGAAAAGTATTTTTCATGTGGATAAAAGTGTACTGATACTCTTGTTTAGATTCACTGAATGTTCGCGGAAGAGGAGTGGAGAATTAATGTGAACAATGTTTTTCATTCTTCAATTGCAAATCACCTTGTAGAAAGCCACATAGACAAATGTCTTTTATAGCCTCACTTTTGTCTTTGCCTACAAATGCCATATTACTTTTTTTTTTCATTGTTTAGAGTTTAGGGTTTCTTATCATTAAACATGAAATTTTTCATAAAAATAATAAATTTGTGAGTATGCGATTGAAATTTTATTTTTTCTAATTAATAAAAGATCAAGATTACAACTTTTTTAAGTTTAAAAAAACTAATTAATCTATTTATATATATATATTTTAATTAATAATATGATATAAAATTATTTTTTAAATAAATAACTATATTTAATTTTATTATATTACAATTTTGTTTTTAATAATAATAATAATTATTATTATTAATGATATTATTAAATATTTGATATAAATAAAATAAAATAAAATAAAATAAATTATTATTAATATTATTATTTAATAATTTTAATTTATATTTATTATCATTATTTTAAAAATTATTTTAATTAATATTATTATTTATAATTTTATCATTATTTTAT
>Ga0123342_1002662_pt1 | contig 29415 bp, 16 predicted proteins | sample Turbeawhitnodule_FD_89960 | JGI IMG/M metagenome (GOLD analysis project Ga0123342, IMG submission 89960) | Root nodule microbial communities of legume samples collected from Mexico - Turtle bean Mexico white nodule | ecosystem: Host-associated > Plants > Roots > Nodule | place: Mexico: Nepantla... | reverse complement strand
AGGTTTTGTTGGCTGATTTGTAGTTAGAAAGGTAATTTGTGAACATCATTTTACTGTATAAGGGTTGGATCACCCCTGAAGTGATTCCTTTTAATTTCATTGCTATTTGCTGATAAAAAAAAAACTAACAAACATAATGTTGTATCTTTATTTATTATACAAGTATTTTTGTAGATTATTAATGCAGAACACACTTCTCTGAATTACTAGATTCACTAGTGTACCTTAGTTAGATTTTTCTAAAGTAAAACTTCATAGCTTAGTAAATAGAGGGAGCTAGTGCAAGGGAAGCATGCCAACACGAAAGGCAACATGGCTTGGGAAACACTTTAGCATCAGCTACAACCCACCGTAGCAATAATTGCAGTGCTCATTTTCCAAACCAGATGCATAGCAATAGGGTATGATACCACTTTACACTACTAAATCCATGGGTAAAGCCAATGTGATTGTGTTCATGATCCATTTTTTTCTGACTGTTTGGTGTATTAAAAAGAGTTATCAAATGATGAAGGGCTTTTGGACATGAAGGAAAAATTTTTTTTATAGGGAAACTTGCTATTCAACTTGGTTATAGTTTTTTTTTATCAACAAGAACCAGATAAATTAAACAAACTAACTTAAAAAGTGGTCTAATTCTCATACAGAACAATAAAGGTAGGAACACAATTTTCCATAACAAACAAAATTCAAAAGAAATCGTCCACTGCCTACCCCAACACTATCCATTAAAGAGAATAGAAAGATCAATGACCAATCCCGCCGTCCTAATAATAACATTAAATCAAATGCATACATGTCAGAAGTTCTAGACACCAGCTAGAAAAAAGAGAAACTCACCTTTGAGGAAATCCAAGATCAAACGTTAACATGTGTCAAGAAAAAAACTTCGGAATGATCAACAACTTTTTCTTTAAATAAATAATTAAAAGAAGCAGTTGGTGGGTCTTTGAAAGAATATGAAAGAGCATGATGTTGTTATATTCGTCCTTGCACTAGCACCATTCCTCCTGCGACTTCTTTACGGGACCAAATCTATGGCATACCAAGAAACCATAATATTGGCAGTACTCTTATACTCTCTCCATTTATGCTCCTTTCAAAAGCATCCAAAATCTTCCATAAAGCCAAAGATCTCCTCTCTTTAAACTCTAACTTATACAATATGGAACGGATACTTTCTCTTCCTCTTCCTAATTTCACATTAACTCATCCTCTCTTTCTATCTTGTTTTTTAATACTGTTACAACATCTATCTAAGAGCAATAGTTTAAAGATTCTCCTACCATCTCATTGTAAGAGAGATCCAAAGTTATAAGAATTTTTTTTTATCAGTAAAATGAATAAATAAATAAGAGGTATTCTAAAAATACCTCAACACTTATACAAAATTTTCTTTAATCTTCTTATTCTAATATATAAACCTCATATGTGACACGTTCATATATGAATATAAATCATTACAAAACTCGTTCTAATCTCTCTACTAATTACATAAACACCTAGTAATTTTTGACATATCTTAGAATCGTATCTCGTTTCACACTATCATATATACTTGAGAGTGAATAAAATTATATATAATTATTATGGCTTGTCTTTTTCTGTCTTACACACTGATACAAAGTATGGTAGCTAAGAGTTTGGGTATATATGGCACACAGTTATTAAAAAAAGAGTAGAAGAATAAAAGAAGCTAAAAAGTTTATTCTTGTCTTGACATTTTCTATTCACTCCTGTCTTTATTCCCTTGAGAAACTACTATGAAGTTACCCTCTCTTTATTGCATGCATGTCGCTTTAAAGCAATAACATATATACTAGTTTTTCTCTCTTTCTCTCTCTAAGATGAGATAAGCACATCTTTACCCTAATAACATAGCAGGAAAAGATCGAATCTTATTAAGAATAAAGCAAAAAAGACATGTTTGTCTCCTAGTATCACTCTCTTTCTGAAAAACTAAATAAGAAAATGAAGAGAAGGTGAGTTATATAAAATGTGAAAAGTGCATAGTGTTGAATAAGAAATTAAATTTCCCTCCTTAATTCCCTGAATATGACAGACAGAAGCCGTACATGCCTTGGGAAAGTAAATGCAGCTTCAATCATTAATTGGCAGAAGTTAATTGATGATTTGGTAAGTGGTGTCTGCAATTTAGAGAATGAATGCGTTTGTATTCAAACACAGAGGACTACTCTTGCTCAGTTGAGGGACCCATCAAAACTAAAAGATATTCTTCAAACTCATCTCCTAAAGCAAATTTTCTTTTTCTTAGGCAAACATCACCACCAGTAAAAGGTTCAGAGAAGCAGCGATTTCCCGCAGATTTCTGAACATGATCGTTTCGCAAAAACAGCATGGTCCTAATCGTGAATGCACCAGATTTCGACATACAAATTATTCATCAGAATTACTATTCAAGATAATTCTTCTGTAATCTTCTTCTTCACACATGTTAATGTTTAGTCTTAGGTTTCTGTTAAAAGTATTATCAACAGTTTGTGGTTGTTTGAATGGTTTCTAAAACTCTTAATATGTATGTACGCAATTAATAGTTGTTGATATGATGATGAGTTGATATTCAAATTTTAAGTCGTTTTTAACTAGTTGTGACATTATAGACAATTGAGATTTTCTTAAAGTGTATATCTCTTTTTAGATCAACTCTGTTTGTCTTTGAATTTGTTGTGATTGAATATAAACTTGATTGAATTTGAATGAATTTAATTTATTTTTATTATTGAATTAGACTTTTCCTTCATTTATTATATGGTTTAATAATCTTATATGCATATCATTAATATATTATGTTTTAGATGAGAAAGATACACTAAATCACTAAAATTAAACCAATTTAATTCATGTCTAATATATTTCAAGTACCAATTAACTTGGTTCCTTATGTATATTTAATTTAGTTATTAAAATCAACTAGCTATAATAGCATATTTCTTCAAATCTACCAACTTAGTTAAATATGTTAAACTTGTTATGGAAATTAGTCGAATTTGTCAACATAATGACAAATGTGGGTCATATTTGCGTTGAGTTTTATTTTCAATTTTCACTTTAAAACTCTTTTTTTTAACATAAAAGATAGTAAAAAGTAATCAACATAATAAAACGAAATTTGCTTTGATTTTTCGATTTTATAAAAGTACTTAAAAATAGGAAACAAAACAAAAGGAATTGATGTTTTATAATTAAAAGTGAGAATAGAAAACATTATTTTCAAGCAAAAAAGTTTTGTAGATAATCCATTTTAAGTTTGGCCTAATCTTGAAAGATTTGAGTAGTTCGTATCACATTTTAAGTTCAAACTTACATAATAATAAAAAAGTCTCTAGTTTTTAAAGAAGAGTCCTAAATATGTATTTTTTAACATGCTTTTTTTAAAATAATACAAAAATCAAGAGATTCAATAAATATAAAGTAAAGCCTCACTAAAGTTTATAGTTTTAAATATTTTTTCGATCAATAATAAAAAGTATGTTAATCAATTAATATGCTAAAAAGTATATTATTAACCTTTTGGAATAATTTTAGAAAGAAAAAAAATCTATTATGACACTACAAGAAAATCATTAAATAAAAATAAATTTTAAAGATAAAAAATAATTAATTACTATATTAACTAAATTAGATATTATTTCAAAAATTAAAAAAAATTATTGATATAATTTCTATTATTCATAAAATTAATAAATTAGTTTTTAAATTAATATCTAATTAGCTACTAAAATTTTAGTTATTAATTACTTTACATTTTAAAGTTGGTAAGTATTGGTAAGTAAAATCTAGATAGTGATTTTCTTAGGGTGAAGTAAACTGTATACAAGGCACGAAATCAATACAAATTGCTCACTTTGGGGGATGGAGTTATATATTTATTCTATTATAAATTTAACACTTCCTAACTGACAAATAATTCAAATATTTTTGTAACAAACTTTGAACACAAAAATTATTTGTAAAAATAAATAAAGTGAAATTAGTTTGAACTTTCCAAACAACCCAAAATGAGCAACTGTGACTTGACAAAGCAATTTGAATTCTGAGTGAAAAACCCTAGTGTCATAACCTTGGTCCTTGCAGCACTAGCTAGCATGAGGTTCCCTAAAGTTCTCGATAAGAAATTGTAAAAGAAAAGCAAAAGTTATATGATTCCTCTCTACCCTTTAAAAATGTGGAAAGAAGAAGAAAGTGAAACCCTACGACAAACAGTACATATTCACAGCACATAAGAGAAATGATGTAAGAAAACAAATCATGTTTAAGCTAAATTCTTTGGTAAAATTGGTCAAATGCATACAGTATGAAAAATTTATGAATCGTTGGTAGAAGATTCTCAAACAACGAACTTAAATGGTTTAATGTAAAAATATCATCTTATCTTAAACTATATACGGAATACCTAATATATATATATAGCACGAGCAAAACCAGGTGGTCCTGAGTTTGCTGAACCTCATTGGTATGAGTATTTGCTATGCGAAAGAGAGGGAAAGTGAACTAATACAAACATCTTAAAACAATAAAATAATGTGAATATTAAGAGGATGATACTGTAATCATATTAGTGATGATTTTTATGCAGCAGGGTGCATATATCTTTGTTTCTTTGGTCGTTCTCCCTCACCATGTGTCAGGAGGGAGAGCAGCTTTGTCTGGATTTCTTTTCTTTTCCCTTTTTTCTTTCTCCCTTTCTTTCCAATTTCTTCCGTTGCACACAGTTAATTCCCATGAGAGCCACCAAAAGCTTATCATAAACTTGCAGCATTGGAAGATGAAAGAAAATGAGCAAGCCACGGATCTGATTAATTGGGGTTGATGTATGCTTCAAGCATTAATGATGACCACAATGATGTTGTCTTGTTTGTGGTTTTTTTTTGTTTATTTTCTTTTGTACTCATGAATGATCGTGCAGGTTACCAGGGTCTGGCCAGAAAGAAGAATATTTCAACCATTCAGCTTCTTGTTGGTTAGTAATGGATGACTCCTGCAACCAAAATGCAAATAATGAGAAGATTAGGTTTTGTTTTGTTAAATGAAATATATTCTCATGCCTTTCCACCTCATAGTCAAAGTCACTGAGAACTTCTTTCCTAACAAGGATAGGTTGCCAAAAAAAGATATTTAAGTCACTATCACCTTTTCCAATATCTCCTTCTTATAGCAGAAATTGAAAATTTTCAAACAAAATAGCATTAGCAGCAGTGCTTCCACCATGGGAGAAAATGTTATAGCAGAAGAGTTTTTCTATGGTGTAAGGAAAGATATTCTACTGTTAAGATATGCAAAACATAATGAGAACAGTAAAAGGTAATAAAGAGAAAAGATATCAAGGGTTAAAGTCTTTGCAATTCAAATTAAAAATGTTAAATTTCTTTTAATTATTTCAAGTTATATCAAAACTTGAACACAGTATTTATTTGACACCATTGTAGGCCTTTTACATCGTTATAACAACAGCAAAAAATAATATATATTAAATTGAGTTATTTAGTTAAATTATTGAATATAAAATGAGTTATAGAATGGAAGTAAAAAAAATCATGAGGTCTGAAGTAATCAGAATACTTTTCCTGTTTCTCTTTTTCACAAATGAATCATGTTATAACACATTTCTCTCTCTTCTCTTCCTATCACTCTTAAATTTCTCCATTATTTATTCTTGAGCCTCCTTTTCTCTCTCCCTAGTCCCATTCTGGCAAACAAAGTTGATATATTTGAGAGTCAAAAGGGTCTTAATTACCTCTTTGATATCAGTTGAGGTGCAGCCCATGATGAGTTCCTCCAAACCAGACGCAGACCTTCCTCCTAGTTTATGATGGTGTTGCTGCTGTTGCTGCCATGTGGATGTACATATTATACATTCATTAAAAAAAGACAAAAATCAATTCAAACCCCACATCTCAATCATCATGTTTCAACACCAGTCCAAAATTGAAAAGACACTTCCATGCTCCTAATTTTGCTAAACACTTGTATAAACTCCACAGTTAGTGAATCAGCCTCGTGCAACACACACACACACATATATATATATGTGGCTTACTACCATTTCTAGAGATCACTATAATCCAACCCTTATAAGATCAGAATACAAACATAACCTACAAATAAATAAACACATAACAGCATATCAGAATTCCATAAAATCCTCAAATCCAGAAAGTCCAAAACAAATACCATTCTTCATAAAATCCTTTCTTTGACAAATGTGATTTGAGACAGTACCAACACCTTTTTTTTTTTCTTTTAAAACAAATCTGTCAGTTATTTATTACCTATCTATATTTTAGAAAACATTCTTACTGTAATGTATTTTGACTAACTTTTTCTTTATATTTAATTACTCATTGGATCTTTATATTTATATAACTTTTACGTTTTAATTCTTATCCTTAAAAGTTAAGTATTTTAATTTTTATAATTTATTTTATATTTTTTTTAGTTTTCACAATTTACACAACTCAAACAAAAATATTAAAACTAAAGTAATTTTTAAATGTAAAGACTAAAATATGAAAAAATTGTAGATAGAAAGGCTAAATGAGTATTTATCTTTTCTAAATTTTCATTAAAGACGAAAGTTAATAATATTTTTTTAAATTTAGAAACTAAATAATATTTGCATATTTGAAAGATTCAGGTGGAGAATTTTTTTAAAAATAAAAACTTTAGTTAAAGATTATTATGTAATTTGTTTAGTTATATTTAATTACAGTGACACTTAGTTACAGTGACACTTTAAGTAACCAGAAATTTAGTGAGAAAAATATTATAAGCAAGGAAGAGCAGTGATCTTTTAACTTGTGGATTGGGTGATAATTACCTGGAAATTTTCATTTTGAAGCATGATTGTGGAGACATGGTAGGAGTTGTCATCTAGGATGATGGATGCATGGTGAAGGGGTGGAGGAGAGATGATGGTGGAGATGGGATGCGAAGGCCTACTGATATGGAAGGCTGTGGTTGCAATTTGTTGGTGCGCATGCTGATTTTGCTGCTGTTGTTGATGATGATGTGCTACAATGTTATGTCCTTCATGTACTTCCTCACACGACCTTGATGCTTGCACTTCTCTTCCTGTGGAAGCTTCTCCTATTCCAACCTGCAATGGTCATCATCATCATCATCTGAATTTCCAAACCATCACCAAATATTTCATGGAACTAACTAGATTTCTAGCTAGCTAGCTAGTCTTTTCAACCTCTTTTCTTTTCTTTTCTTTTTGAGCCTCTATAGATAGCTCCAACAATCAACATGCATGCATGTGACCCAAATTCATTGTTCAATAATTCATTAGCATATAAAGTTACCTTTTTAAGGTGGGTATGGTTGGCTGACGCTGATTTATTATCAGGCCAGGTCCATTCAATTTTATGCTGTTTATGCAAGCAAGGTTTATGTCAACGCCTTCCTCGTAACCTTTCATGTTCTTTCACCTTTTGGTACAACTCATTTTACCAAACGTACGCTCAAATCTGATAAATTTTTTATGCAGTAAGATACTCACTTTTACATCAGACTAAAATAGATAAATCCTACTCATCATAACCATAAATATTCAAGATTTAAGTGAAGCATCATGTTCATTAATTTCTCCTAGGCGCCTATAAATGAATGTTTCCTAATACGTGTGGCTTATACATACAAGGAAAGTTTCAGGTTAAGGTTTCGTATTGAATCCCGTAAAAGATACTTTCAACGACTTTCTCGTTTTCTAATTGATCTCTAAAATCCGTCATATATATGTACTTAATTAATAATTAGTAATAGGATTACAGATTGGTGTATAAATTTTAAGTTTTTTTTAGATGAAAAGGTAGACAGTTAGAATTTTTTTAAAATATATGTCTTATCATCCTAAAGTGATCACTATCATTTATTATATCTTTTCTTCTGATAAATAAAATACATACAAGGAAGAGTTTGCAGTGCATATGAGGTGTATGTGTGTACCTCATCGAAGCTTTTTCTGAATGGAATGAAGCTAAAATGGTCGGATTTGAGTTGTTGAATGTCCAAGGCAGTGTTGAAGGGTGTTATTTGAGGGACTCCAATGATAGCAGACATTTCATCTCTGTGAGTGACAACTTCCTTAGAAGAACAACTCCCACTTCCACTGTCTCTTCTTCCACTAGTGTTGCCTTGTTGTTCTCCACTTCCTTCACCAGTTGTGGCACTTCTATCTGTCCAATTGCATTGCCTCGGTTGTGTCTGGTAGAATATCTTCGACACCACAAGCTCTCCCTCTTTTTCTTCCTCGTGCTGACCCAGATGGTACTGGTGCATCACCCAGTTCGTCTTTTCAGGTTTTCTGTTCTTCCCGAAGTTGGTGTAGAGCACTAGAATCTTCTTGCAACCCTTTTGTGTGCCATTCACCATCACTGGTCTGGTCTTACCTGTCTTGTGCCATCGGGTTTCCCCTCCTTGCAAGTCGCATTCGTTTTGAATCTTTCTCCTCTTTCGTGTCCCTGTTGTGTAAGCCTTTGAGGGCCTGTGGAAGAAGTGTCTGCTTAAGCCATCTCTTGTCACTCCTGAAAAACCATAATCAAAGTTAGGTCAACTTAGGTGACCTGTAACACAAAACCTTTTTGACTTATATATCCAAGTCTTGCACAGATTTCAAGGCAGATTTTCTGCTGTTCAACACAAAATATCAAAATAGATAAACTAAACCTTTATGTTTTCATGGATGCATATATTTCGTACTCACAAAAAAAAGTAGCCTGAGTGGAGAAGAGAAAGAGTTAGAGGCTATTTCAATGTTATTGTCGAAAAATATTAATAATATATTTTCTAGCATATTCTTGCTGAGATTTGTTAAAAATATTATAACTTTGGGAACTATTGTAATTCTTTATATTTTATAGCTTTTTAATAAATTTTAACTGATAACAAAAAAATGTGTTAAAAAAATACATTAAAATTCTTTTATATAAAATTTGTATGTTATGACATTATTATATAATTTAACATCACAGTTTTAAGTAATAAAAATCATCTAATACGAAAAAATATTTATTAATAATATACTTGTGTTTATTATTTGAGTATTTCAACCTGGAAGTTTCTCAGGATGGGTGTAACAAATCCCGTCTTCTCCTTCAATGGTGGGAATGAACTCATCTATCAATGGGTGTGATTTCATGTTCTTTGCTTCAACTTTGGCTTCAAGATGTTCTATGAGTTCTTGGTCCGTTGGATCAAACTTCACTCCTGCTGGAAGACCTAGCCAGTCCTGCAGTTCCCATTGAAATTGAAATTAAAACTGAGAAAGCAAAAAAAGGGTGAAGATGATTAAGAAGAGTAGAAGAGAGAGAACACAGAGAAGAAAAAAGTTGAACAACCCAAAAACTTTAGCAATAGGCTAATTAATAGGTAACGGAGAAAAGGGATACCGATACAGCATTAAATTAATTGAACTAGTCCAATGATAACACTGCCGTAAACATGTGAATATGGTATTCTTTTGTCGTGTGATTCTTCTTCATTTTGTCAAAGGCTTTTCGTTGAAGGCAAGAATATTACTCAGATTTAATTTTTCTTTTCCGTACCGGCTTCCCTTCAAATTTGTGACCACAACCAGGGCACTGTTTCGATCCACACAGTTGATGTTCTTCCAGCTTTGCATCTATGAGATCAGAGCTCCTAACACAACTCAAGTTCCTCATCTTATTCATGCCTGCTTCCTTTGTGATGGATGTGATTTGATGATGATGCTATCTCTCTTTATCAAACTCTACCAGGCCTTCAATTGGATTTCTCTTACTATGGAACACTCCACCACCAAGCATCTCTCTCTTTTATATAACCAAATCTCGATTCAGATCACAACAAAAACTTTCCTGAAAAATCAAGAGAACAAATTGGATGGCATGTTACAATCACATCACTGACTTGAAAGAGAAAATAAGAACAGTTAATATATAATAAGAAGTGGGATTTGGCTTTCCCAAGTTTGTGAACTGCCATCAAGAAATAGATGGTTGATCAGGCGATGATTCAATTCAGAAACTAGCTTAAGAATAATTACCATTAATATTTTTTTATCAGCAATAAACAATATAGTAATTCAAACTCATATACAAAGAAACAAGAAAAAACAAGAAAACAAGAAGAAGCTAACAAAACAAATCTTTTCAAAGTACAACCTTGCGAAAAACAGAAGAATTGCCAGCATAAACTCTAAACAAAAAAGATTAAGAAAATAAAAACCTTAAGCATAGAGAAAGGGAAAAACATGATTGAAAACGTTAATTCTGAAGCGTATGGTGTGGCTATTTCAAGGAATAAATGAAATTCATAGGTGTGAGGATGAGAGTGTGAATTGTGAGAGGAGAAAGAAGGAGGAAAAAAGAGGGAAGTGTTGGAATAGAGCTGAGATATAAACCTGCTTTAACCATGGAAAACAGCAGAATTCCCTCTAGGTAGCCACTTTAACTGAAACTAAGTGAGAAAAAATAATAAAGGAAAAGTTGTCCTCTTGGAACACAGAAGCAACTTTAAGGCTTTGCTGATTTATGAAGCGCATATATGTTGGCGGTTTATTATAGATAAAGAAAGAGAGAGAGACGAAGAAACAGGATAAAAGAAAGAAAACCCGGTTCGTTTTTTCTTTCTTTCTAACTAATCTTCTCTCCTTTATCTTAGACATTCATCCTAATACACTGTAGCCACCCTACACCTTTCTATTTCACCCTTGACTGCAAAAGCAATAAAGCAATTAACGGCCACACACCTCTTATTATAATCAAGGAAACCTATTTAGAATCAAAAATAAAGAAAGAATAAATAATATAATTAAACTATAAACTGATATAGGTTATAAGTTTATCACCTTTTTTTATTAATAACAGTATGTTATAATCTAATATAGTAATGCTATGGTTTTTTTTTATCAAAATAGTTACAGTTTATTCTGACCCTCTCACGTGAAAACTCACATTCTGATTTTTAGGTTAGAGTTTGACATGGTTAGATGTAAAATCAGAGTTTACGTGTCAGTGTGACAAAGCTTGGAAGAAAGAGTATAAGACAACATGGGCAGAGTTAACAGTTTCATTATTCTGCCATAACAGACTAATGTGAGAGTGCGATAAAGCCAAAAAAAATGTTGTGGGAAATAGAGAATGAGAGGAAAAGGATGATAGAAACTCACATGGGTTTTGAGGTGGAGTGCAGATCATGATGCTTTCGCCATGAATGTTTTGCGCACACACGCAGCGAGAGAGAGAGAGAGAGAGAGAGAGAGATATGCGTGGACAGTATTACTTGATAATCAAGGAAAATGAGCAAACGTACTTGATGGACCACCACCTTCTCTTCTAATTAATTACTTCAACATATCTCACACAAATCGCATTTTCAAAACATAAAAACACGCGAGTGATAAATAAAAATCTTGGAGCACAGAATTTTGCTAACATGACAATTAAGTAAAGTGTATAGTGGTAGTTAGGTTTATACCATTAATGCTTGCACACACACAAAAAGGACATATATATACATGAAGCTTGGACTAGAAGCAGCCAATAATTTACTGTTATTGTTGCAGAAAACTAAACTAATGGATGGTTATAAATTTTTATGAGTACTATTATGTCCCCTCTTTTTTTGTCATGATCTTTGCCGGCTGTGTTATTTCTATTCAGGGGTTGTCTAAAGTATTGGTCAGAGGCACACAACTTGTGTAGTTTCACATAATGCAAGTTAAGAACTACAACAAGTTGATTTGGAGCATTGTGTGGGTCCAGGGTTCAGCATGAGAATCTTTGGCCCTGATAAAAGTAACATAATCAGATGATGGTTAGATTTCACGTTTATAACTACTACATTCTTTGGTGTAGTCAAGATAAAAATGATGGAGGGGCCCTAATGATGTTTTCAGTATACATAGACTGCGATGATGCCTCCTTGTCTTGCCAAAATTTCAAGCTCTGATTTGATCTCATGGACCTGAAAATGAGGAGATGGATCAGAATTTTCACCATAGATATCATTTCACAGTTACTAAATCATTTTTCTTTTATAAAACAAAATAATATATATGTTAGAGATGATTTAACACATATACAAAGGACTAAAATAGTCGTATAAGGTAATCTTTCTGATAACTTCACTCCAAACCTGAAAAAAACACAATTAGATAAACCGAGAAAAGGCAAACCATAGAACTACAGTCCCTAGAGTGTGGAATATATCCTATCTTAAGGGTAGATCTAGAAGTGAATTAAACTTGGCCCTAGCAATTAGCAAAAGGTGGCAAAAATATTCTCAAACATCGTTTCAAATATTTCTCTTTTTCACTACAATTTAAGTGAAAGAAAGAGAACTATAAATTGCTTTATTATCCGTTAAATTGACTTTTGACGAACCTAGCCATGGAGCCCACATGTTCCAGAGTTCCACCCTGGTTCGCGATTTCAATGCATAAATATTCCACTGTTTATAATATTTTGTTACTTATATATGGTTGGTAACACAGTTCCACCAGAATATAATCGTGTATGCTAGTTTTAGTAATTATACTCGGAGGATTTAGTTTTATACATATTCCAAAACATTCTTCCTTTTCTGCATAATTCATCGTCTTTAGGAATATTTCTTGTATGAGTACAATTCTTGGTCCTCTGTATATGTATATTCCATTTTATTTTTTCGAAAACAAAGATTTAATTAGTATTTAACTATATATAAATATTTTGTGAACTTAACAATTCGTGCACTTGTTAAATATTATGAGTATTTATATATAGTATTCTTCCATTTGGTGGTCTACGTTGTTTATTCAATTATAAAAATGTAATTATTTTAACAACCAATAGAGGTATTATTAGCATCATTAATTAATCTAATATGGGAGACAAAAAAGTTGCATCATGAGGGTGCTCATAAAATAAGTATAGAGTAATTATTTAGAAGATAAATAAAAATAAGAAAACATTGCAAGACAGCAAAGCAGTGAATACCAAGTTGGAGACACATTCATCTAATGTTGAGCATTGAATCTGTGTTATGAGAAATAATATAATCGCTAATTATTATGTCATATTTACGTCTCAGTTAAAATTTTATATTATTATACTTAATAATTATATAGAGAAATTTTCCTTATAATTATTATTTTTTATTTTATATAGAGAAGTTTTCCTTATAATTACTATTTTTGATACTAGTATAGTCATAAAGTAATAGCAAGGATAGAATTCGTTTTGCTCTCTTTGAGTTGAGGTAAAAAAATTAGAAAATTGGAATATTTGAAGTGAGGGAAGGTAAATTAACACAACAAAAAGAAAATCATTAAATAGAAATCAATTTTAGAGAAAAAAATAATTAGTTGTTATATTGACTAGATTAGATACAATTTTAGAAACTAAAAAAATGGTTTCTAAATTAGTTTATATTATTATTAAATGGTTTCTAAATTGATATTTGTTTAACTACCAAGTGTTTTTGCTACCAAATTTAAAATCTAAATAATTGGTTGTTAAAATCTTGATAGTTAATTATATACCAATTTATAAACTATTTAACAATAATATAAACTAATTTAGAAATAAAAAATCTTTAGTTTCTAATCTAGTCACTATAATAACTAATTATTTTTTTTGTCTAAAATTAATTTCTATTTTATGATTTTCTTGTAGTAAAAGAATTAATTTAGTGGACAACATTGACAAATATAATTGATTTGGTTGAAAAAATTATTAAAAGTAATTGTATTTATATTAACTTGTAATGTTTATATGAATAATTTAATTTAGACATGTTTGGGTGTTTAGTTATGATTACTTATAAGATGAAGATCGGATTGATAGAAAAAAAATTATTATTTAAATAGATGAAGTATTTAAACTTTATGATGAAAAAAAAGGAAGACTACAAAGAAACTCTTCAAATTCTCTAATGTAAATTAGATATTTGGTATCAATAATATAATTTTTAAAAAATAATTAAAAGAATTGATATGGGAGATTATAATTAAAAACTAATAACTCATATTTTATCTATTCTCATTTTATTATATCCTCAATAATTAATCAATTTAGAAGTTTGCTATGTTATTAATTATCGCAAATAGGACAGTGGCTTTAGTCTTTATAAGTAAATTATACTATTTAAATTTCCTCATTTCTGAAAATGTGCCATATAGTTTATGTTTCGAGAGAATGTCCTTTTTTTATCATCATGAAAATAAGAACACACATTTTCATAACTGAAAGACAAAGAAATAAATTATTTTTGAGTGATTAAAATTGAATGTTTTTTTTTTATTATAAAGAAATTTAAAAATATTTAATTCTTATTATAAAACTGAGGAGTAGATTGGTAATTTTACATCTAAAAAAAATTATTTTTTCAAGATAATTCAAATGAAATATGTAACACCAAAAATTTTAACTTCGTAATTAAAATAAATATTTATACTAATCATCTTTATTATATATGTTTTAAAATAATAAATATTGAATTAATCTGTTAATTTGTTCAGTTATTGATTTAATTTTTCTATTTTAAAGTTTTGAAAGTTACAAACAAACATTTAACCGAGTAGCATACGTTACCACCAATAGATTAAAATGTAATTTAATTTATTAGAAATATAAATTAATCAAATAAATAAATTAATATAAGTTTGACTACGCATATTTAACTGATTTTTATAAATAAACAATATATTATATGCACTACTTTGTATTTTTAAATATTTTTCAATTTAAAATAATTGATTACAAAATTTATTAGTGTGTGTATATACATACAAAATTTAGATTTTGTATAAACCGTGTGAAATGTGTTATTTGTTGTTGATGGTGTGAACAAAACTTTTCTTTTCATATAATGTGTCTAAAAATATAAAATATATGTTTAGGGAGTGCTCTGTCGGCAATGGGAAAGAAAATATACTTATGACTTCTGTTTTTTCTTAAAAGGAAAAGCCTTAAATAATTTAATCCATTTATGAATTGCTTTGACATGGACATCTTCTCCACTTTCCTTGTCAGCTGTAATTCTTTGTTGGGTGAAAGATTTTCTTATGAAACTTCATTAAGGAGAACAACTTTATCACATTCTAGACTTATGTTAGAGATAGTTATTTGATTGGATTTATAATCCACAAATACGTAATCAGTGTAAAACAGTTTTATTCTGTAAAAAATATCATTAATATAACTATTAAGATCTTTGTGATAAAAATTAATAAATTTATTTTATATGTGATTTATGATTGAATAATAATGTAAAATGATTTTATAATGTTGATATTGCACCCTTAAAAATAAGAACCTTATTTTTTTTTTAATATTTTGAACTCAAGTCCGAGAGATAACATCATTAGATCAATCATCGCATTCAAGCTATTGTTCGTTTTAGATGTTGATGTTCTATCACGATTTTATCCTTAAAAGGCACTTCGATGAATTGAAAGAGTATATAAATTGTTTTTATCATCTACTCTTTAAAACTATACTGATAAAAATATTTAATAACTATCTTTATGGTTTACAAAAGAATGGAAAAAAGTTTTGATAACTACAAAAGTGGGTATGACCCCATGAAATATGCAAAAGATTATCTCATATTTGAAAACTTCCTTCTATTTTACTCACCAAAATATTGTTTTGACCAATTGGAACAAGGTACCTTCTCAGCAACATGTTACAAGTACAACAACAGGAAGAATAACAACACATACATGACGGCGTTTGGCAGGAAACTGTTGAATAGTTATTGCCCAAATGTTTCTCATAAAAATTTCTACTTTTCTTGTATCGATAATTTTTTAATGTAAGTGGTTAACTACGGTTGTGATATGTGCAGAAAAAATCGAGAATTTTCTTTTTTTGAGTTTAGAATTGAAGGTTGAAATGTCTCTTGAAACACACATATATAAGAATAAAACATTTATCAACTTGCTGTTGTTTTCTATTGTTCTGAGTAATGATGTTAACCACAACTTGTAATAATAATGAAAACAAGGGTGGTGTACTATAAAGAAGACAGCAAAAATAATATGACAATAGTTGTTTTTCCATCAACCTGGCTAAGATTGAAATTTAGTTCAGGAAATAATGCAGTAGAAAATTATAAAAGAAACAACACCTTCTAAACATAATGAAGTAAACCAAAAATCAGAAATTATTGTTCACATCTTACAAGAAACATCTAAACAACCATTTATTATTATTGTGAGTGTGAAGCCTTTCTTTCAAAAAGTTGTCAAATTATTATAACTTTTTAACAAAAATTAAATTAATTTTTTAAACTAGCAATGCCCGATGAAGCTAACTGAAGTAAAAAAAAACATAGATTTTATACTTTCTAAATTTCTTCAAAAAGACGAGTTAATGATTTGGTTTATAATCCAAAATAATCCAGCAGTTGGAAGTTCAATCCAAAAAATATTCTCTTACGTCAATGTTTTATATACCGAGAAACAATAGTTTTGCTCGCTAATTTATTGCCTACAACAACAACAATTAGGATAATTTTACACCTTTTAATAGTACAAGACTTCTTGCATGACAAGAAAAGAGTAAATAAGATGGATGGAAATAATCTCATTTGGAAAGGAACTTGCTGCTCACTGATTCATAACTTGGAACGTAGAGAACTGCATGAAGATACAGAGAAATCAAGAACAGTCTTTCAAAAAATAATGAAATATATAAACCATCAAGAAGAATTCATAAAACAAAACAATGAAATATACCATCTCCATATGATGCCATTGTCAGAGGAGAAGAAATGAGTTTCTGCGAAATTGAAGAAATATCCTTCAAGGTTACTTCGTCCACTGCCTTTAAAAAATCCTCCAGAGGTTTCCTGAATAGGAAAAAATACATACTTTAACTAAAGGCACTAACATTTCAAGTATACAAATCCTAGTTATGAACTAACTGCTACCATTCTCTATTCTTTTTAATGAAAATTTCAAAACTATCACTACAAAAAAATCATTAAATAGAAACTAATTTTAGAGACAAAAAATAATTAGGTGTTATAATGACTAAATTAAAGACCATTTTAGAAACTAAAAAATTATTGATTTCTAAATTAGTTTCTATTATTGATAAATAGTTTCTAAATTGGTATCTAATTAGCTACCAAGGTTTTAACTATCAATTATTTAGATTCTAAATTTGGTAGCAAATTTAGACACGATTAGTTCATAATAGACAGATCTTTTATCTCCTATCTAAGAATACTCTAGCAATGGCCAAGATAAGTTCTTTCTTTGACACGATACCATCTCAAATACTAATTTTATTTTTTTTAAAGTTCACCTCAGTGTCTTTAAACTTGTCGCTAAAGAAAATGAAATTCAGAAGAGGAAACAAACAACTAAAAAATCAGTACATAATGAATATCACTGACGTAATTAGTAAGCTTAAATTAGCAGCAAATTTAGAATTCCCTTCATGATACATACCTCTCACCATATGTCAAAACTTGTCTTCCTATATCTTCAGAAACAACCATCTAAAAAAAGGTTCAGTTTAGTACTGAGTAGACAGTTACCGAAAAAACATAATAAAAATTTAAAAAACATTTGCTATTGTAGTTTCCAGATAAAACTTTAATTTGAGGTACATTTACTTACTCTAGATTCCAAATTCATCAAAATTGCAGATTTGGTAGCTTGTTTGGCTCGATCCAGTTGGACCTGTTCAACTACAGATAGAGCAAAAGCATAAGTATAAAACTACCAATATAGAAGAAATAGAGATGAAAGAAATGGAAGAAAGGGGGATGGCACTGAAAATATACTGTTGATTTGAAAGGAGAAGGGTTCCCCCCTAAATTGGCTGTGAAAGAGAGGGGTGAAAGAATTGATCTCTTTTTTTTTTGGCTTTAATTTCGTAAAAAATTAAATAAATCATCAATATATAATATAAAAAATTGAAGAATAATTTTATATTAAGAAAAAAGTAATGAACTAACAGTAATTTTTTAACTAGCACAAAAATATTTTTCAAACTTCACTTATTTGTTTCTACTCTTTTTCCATTGACCTCTCATGACGAAAAAAGGTCAAGTTATTTTTTAGTTTTTCAATTAAGCCAAATAATTCATCCATCAGAAGTCTTTTGTTTGTAATTCATCTAAACAAACAAACAAAAAAAATCACTTTTTTCCGTATTTTATCCATTTCCACTTTACTTCTCTTATTTCTATCTTTTTTATTTCTTCTCCTCTATTATACTTCTAATACAACTGAGCTTAAATTAAGATAATAAGCAAATACTAGTTAAAAGCATAACAACCAACCTTTTCCATGAGTAGCAACAGCAAGAATCTCATTAGCAGTTATATCAATGGCTTTTGATACAATATCTGAGTTCTGACACAAAGACAAATGGAGTCAGATCAGACTACTAAAAAGAATGGTGTAGTAGATGGCACAGACAGTCATAAGAACAAGGAACCGATCAAATGGATCACATCCATCACACACACACACACACACACATATATATATAAACTCAACAATTTCCAGCAATGTGGCCAGTAAATAAGTCTGCATAATGCAAAGTGGGGAATGCTAATTTTGGAATGAAAAACTGGCAGGAAAAAAATGTGATAAGGTTGAAAATAAACAGCTTCACACTTTTAATAGTGAATAACTTTAGTTTGAAAATAAGTTTTATTTCAACCTCTATTTTTCTACCTACTTTCCAACAACAAAACAAAGTACAGCTTCATTCTTGTCACCAGTTTATGCAAAGATCTAGGCGTAGCATGTGGCATATAAGTTGTGGGTATAGATATTTATATTACTATACCGTAGAGATTCCTCACAATAATTCTTTTAAAATATATCTATATACACATATAGAAACCATGAAATTTTGGTTCTAGAGTTTCACTTCAAGGGTTTAATAAAACCACTCTTAATTACTATACATATAAAAATTGAGTCACATAAATATCCGTCCTTCCAATATATCCAAAAACTCATGATTTCATGATGGACTAGGTATTTCAATACATCCAGAAAAACATGATTTCATAATGGATGTATTCGGAGGGGCTTACTGTTGTAACTTGGGTACTGTTAATTAATATTACTAAACATATAAAAAATGACTTACAAATATATTCGGTCTTCAAAAATATCCAAAAAACATAAGTTCATAATGAACAGGTCTTTCATATCCAAAAATTCATGATTAAATAATGTACAGTATTTAAAGGGGCTTACTGTTGTAACTTGGATGCCAAAAATGCCAGTGTCATTATAAATATTGTTGAAGGCTGAAATTGAATGAAATTGTGGATATTGGTTCAGAACATTGAGATCTGCACATCATCAAACCAAGAATGTTGAGGTAATAATCAAAAGAACACAGCCTTTGGAGAGGAGCACGTGAACTTAGTTACAAAAAAAATTGTGGCAACAAAGAAAAGTGAGTAGAAAAACTATATATCAAATATTGACTATCATTCTTTGTTCATAGCTTCAACTACAAACTAAGAATAGATTGAGTATTTCAAGATAACTTACATAGCCGTGAATACATCCCTTTACCAGGACCACCAGCTGAGAATGATCCACCACCTCCCAACAACATCTATAGTAAAATGACATAGTACAGTTAAATAAAAATTTAAATAACAAAAACATTACTGAAAATCATAAACATACTCTAAAAAACCATCAGAAATATTTTTAGCCACCTTAAAATAAGGAAAACAATTTCAAGTGAAAAAAATCAAGTAAATATATGACATTATCAAAACCTGAAGAACAGTCAAAACCATAGCATCCTTCAACTTATGCCAGCCACCAGGAAGTTCAAATGCTAGAGCAAAATGGGTCCTCTGCTCATTCAAGGAACGATAGACTTTCAGCCCAAAAATTAAAAACCCGATGTGTGAACAGAAGCTATATTTTTTCAATTGCATACCCCTGTTTCACTTTGACATCGATAATCGCCCCCAGTATATACTGATTTTGGCTCCTCTGGACGCGGGCCACTCGGTAAATCGGACAAGAGAGGCTCTGCAACAGATAACAATTCCTCATGTTCAACACCAGAAGCTGCAAGTACTATGCGAGGTGCTGTATAGTTCTCCTGATATTTCATAAAAGTTTGTCTTATAAGAAAGGTAAAGAACAACTTATAAAAAGAATCTACAAATTATGAAAAATTATTAAATAATATTTAAAGATTACTTACAGCAACAAACTCCTCCAGAATTGTACCATTCAGTCTATTTATGGCTGATTCTGAAGCTAAAAGAGGATTTGCCAAGGCACCAGAAAAACCAGCAGAATGAATTGCTTCTAAAAGCAAGTCTTGAGGATTTTTGGAAGCTTCACCAATCTCAGCCTTTACTTTGAGAAGCTGCAATTAATAAGGGAATTTTGTTTTCAAAGAAACCATTAGACATTTAATGTAAGCCCTAAGTGCTAATAGATAAAAAAAATCTGCTAATTATTATTAACTGACTTTTTAATGTATTTACTATCAAATATGTTTCTAGTAAACTGATTTATCAATCTTCTGACAGTCTCATTTAATTTAAAAGGATAATATATCATCTGAATACCAAGTTTTATGATTATACCAGAAGATAACTATCAACCTTCTAACTGTCTCATTGAGTTTAACTTTTTTTTTCTGAGCATAAGATATATAGTTTGCAAATTATATATCTGACCATACAGGCAAACTCACATAGAGGCATGTTAGTAATTTCTCATCCATTCCAATCTAATTTACAAATTAAGATGATCCTATCGAAAAATAGGAAATAAACCTATAATTTAAAAATAATTCTAAAAAAAATAATAATAATAATATGAAGTTAAGTTAAATGTTCCCAATTGTGTAAATTAAAATTAATGTTTCAACCAATATGATCACGGTAAAAAATAAAATATGATCATATTCCCACAATAAACCGGTAGAAGTCCCATTTGAAAAAACACAAAATCAATCATTTATCCCCATTTAAACCATAGACCAGCAATTGGGGTATGTGAACTAGTATGACAATGAATATTTAGTTCGACAATTAGATTATTGGTAGCAAGAGGAACTAAGTAAGCCAACACAAACATGTGTAAGAGGATAGGCTCTGGCTTTGCATTTACAACTATTTTTATTAATATAATTTGCCTTTCAAGTTCTTTTTTCCAGTTTTATGATCACGTCCATCATAAACATACAGCTTATTTATGGGTCACCATCAGCTACTACTAGAGTGTATAAGTTATTACACTGATTTCAAATTATTAGGTTTCCTGCTTTTCAAATTTCCTGTCTAACTATGTTGGAAACCATCCAGAAAGTATAAAAAACAATGTAGAAAGTACCTGCTCGTTAACCTCCCAATCAAGAAAAGCAGGATTCCTCACACAATCAACAAGAAGTTCCACCATTTCAGGAACATATGTCTTCAAAGCATCGAAAGTATAACCCATCTGTTCTCTAGAAGCCGAGGCCTGCACACTGCCACCAATTGCCTCTACTTCACGGACCACACGAAAGTGACTTCGGTTTCTAGTGGTCTTGAAAGCCATTCGTTCGAGCAAATGTGTAGCCCCTAAACTTATTGGACTCTCATATATTGAACCACAGTCTACGTATAAACCTATTGATGCCGTGGGAGTCTGAAGAACAAAGAATTCAGATCAATTTATTTCAATTTTAGACATCTTACATGTGTGTGTAGATTGATAGATATACATATTAAATGATATAAAATCAATCATTCATACCGCGGATGTTTCAGAGGCCACTTTGACTCCATTGGGGAGTGTAGTGATAATAGTTTTACCCGGTGCAACATAATCTGGCAATGGAGGAGAAGGTACAACACCTGGAAGCGGAAAATCAAGCGGTGTAGCAGAACTGGATCGGTCGCCGGTGAGCCATCCAAACAAACCACCCAAACCAGAGGAGGATTGTTTGGTGGCAACGGAACTTGAACTTGCAAATCTGACAGGCAACCTGCTGCATGAACGGGCCTATCAAAAATCAAAAACTATCAGACAATCACTTCAAACCAAACTCATAATCTAAAACTTTTAGGCACAGGAAATCAAATGAATAATAACGTTTAACCAAAACACAAATGAATCATAGAAAAATGGTGTGAAAAAATATAAATTGTTTCAGATTTTTCGCTACGAGCTAAAGCAATTAACAGGAATTCCGCACTCATAGACAGGTGAATTTCAATCCTAATTCATAAGCCATTAACAGAGTACTAGAATGGAGGGAGTAGTCAATGGAACAAAAAAACAAGATTCGATTTAGTTCGTAATTAAAAGAAAGTGCGTATAAGGGTGAGATCTAGGGCATAACAATAATAGCAATTAACATTTGAAAGGGAAAGAGAAGAAAGATACGAACCCTAATGATCCTGAGGCGTGAAGCAACGTTCCTGTACATGACTGATCAACAGTTCAAAACCACTTGAATATTTGACTCTGGTAGGCTTAGAGTTAGAGAAGAGAAACAAATTATTCGAGGTTTCCGACATGGAGGTTTGGGTATTGCTACACGCTTTTGAACAATGGGCCCCAGCCACAAGCAAGCCCATAACATTACGGCAATTTCTTCCTGCACCATATCAATTCTAACCTGCACCTTTTTAAAATTTCCAAAATTACCTTTATTTCAGATTTTTAAAAATCTGGAATAATAAAAATAATTCAAAAATAAAAAAAATACATTCTAGATAAAAAAATTCAGAGAATAAAATTAAAAATGCATTTCGAATAAATATTTTCGGAATTCAAAAAGTGTTTTGGATATCTAAATCCGAAATATTTCCAGATAAAAAGATCTAGAAGTAACTTTATTTACGCCCTTCTTAAAAAAGATTATTTTCGTCATTTTTTGAAGGACATTTTTATCATTTTAAATACAATTTGGGTGCAGGTTGGAATTGATATGGTGCAAGGCCTTATGTTACGATTTTTTCTTCTGCTTTCTATATTTTTCTTCTACACCCCTACATTTTTTAAAATACTAAAATTACCTTTAAAAGTTTTGGATGATTTCAAGATAAGAGTTGCATAAACAAAAGATATTTTAAAAAAAATAGATCGTAAGCAAAGGTTGTTTTTAGAATAGAAAATAAAAAAATTCATTCTAGAATATCTTATTTAGAACATATATTTTTAATTTCCAAAATAGTAAATCTGGATTTGATAAAATATGTTTCAGAAAGTATATTTTGAAAAGAAAAATCCAAAAATCATTTTTAAAATGAGTAAAACGATATTTAGCAAAAATTATGGGATGCAGTAAGATATTATTTTGGACTAGAGAACGAAACACCTTGTGTTAGTTACCGAGATTATCTTTAAAACATAACTATTGATCCTCCTTAAACATAATTATATCTACTAAATGTACAAATTTAATGTAAAAAGTAAATATTTTTATTTATAAAAATATTTGATATAGTTTAATGATAAAAAATATAAAGGAAAAATAATTACTAAATATTAATCTATTGCTTTTAATAAATAAGAGCGCTTGGTAATCATTTTCAATGAATACAATTTATTATTAATTTTATCTTTATAAATCTAACTTAATTTAATTATTTATAAAAAAATATCTATAACAAATAACCCTTAAATAATATATAATTATAGCATTATAAAATTAACACAAAAATATTTATTTTATAGTTTTTTTCATAATACTTTTTTTAATTATTTATTAGTGTACAGAAATTCTTACTATTTCATCTTTTTTTTAGGTGACGGTTGTTTTAAACTCCATTAATTATCCACAATAAACTAGGCTTAGTATGGTCCATACAAAGAAATTAAAATGAAGGGTAATAATGAATCTTAAAAGAATGGTGCTTCCCTCTATACACTTTTTTACGACTGCATATTAAAAAAAAAGTTATTTTGAATGGTCAAAACAAAATTACTTTTTTATTACACTTAACAGGTATATTTAAAAATTGTGAAAGGTTTCTGGAAATTTTTATACACATATTATTATTTGTATTCATGTAAAAAAATATTCTTGTAAATAATGGTCGTATTGACGAGAAGCAAGAGGCAGATATAAGAGTCAAGAATCCTTTTGGAATATTTCATAAACTGTTTAATGAAGTAATATTCTTTGAAATTGAAGTTCGAGCAATGAAATTGTAAGTTGATTGAGACATTTTGAAAATTTTTCAGTATTTCTAATATATTTTGGTTTATATAATATTAAATTCAAATTATATATGTATGCATGGATATGCCCACACCATTGTCTATAGACCAGTAAAAAGAATTCAAAACAAAAACTTTATTGCAAATATTTTTATATTGAAATCCCAAATTATTTACTATTTTTATTCTGTAAAAAATTATCTCAAGAATATATGTTTCAAATGAGAAACTCATATAACGAGAAAAAAAATATTTGAATGATAATTGTTAAACCACAATAGCAAAACTGTTGTGGAGGTAACGAAATTAATTATAATTTCATTCTCTTATCATACTTAAGTTATTATTATTATTCAAATTTCATAAATTATTTAATATTTTTTATTGTCAAAAAAATTATATTTTTATATAAACAATAATTATTAATAATAGTTGTTACATAATGTCAGGTTGGGATAACTTTAGAATTTCAATAGGTAGTTGTGTTTATGATGTTGAATTTGTATATTAGTGTGTTGTTTGGTTAGTAAATTATGAATCAATGATTTTGTTAGCTTTATTTACTTGGAAAATTAGATGTTGAATGAAAATTATTATGTCTCAATTTTTTTTAATGCAAGTAATCATTTGGTAGTTAAAAGAGTATATTTTTGTAGTTATAAATATTATATGGATGTTATGACTTGATAAACATGTATGTTATGTTGTTTGAATAATGTTGAAATGGTTGATAATATATTAGAAAATTTGTACATGTTTGGATTAGTAGTTTTGGTGTTTTTTTTTTTTTTACATTTTCCCTTAAGTGAGAGAGTCTAATTTAAATATAAAGCAAAATTGATATATATTTGTTTTTAGGTTGATTTTTACTCAAGTGAAAAATTAATTGAAGTAGTTCTCTTTTGTCTAGAGACATTTTAATAGAACAAAAATGTCTATGTTTAAGCAAAACTAAGGTATCAAGTTTAGATTTGATCTTTGTCATATTTTCGCTTAAGCGACACTCATTTTGTTTAAGGTTATGTATGTGTGTAAACATTAAACATTGTTGTGTAATGATAACATACATATTATTACATATGTGGATATAAATGTAAAATTTGTTTGAATTGTCAAATTGGTATCACGTGAATGAATTGAATTCCATGTAGTGTGTGACATATTGATCTCACGTTCATTCATGAGTATGAAACCTATAGTATAACAAAAAATTTCTTACTTCACTAATCGTTTAAGTCATAATAAATTAAGACATGAAGTGACGAAAAGTTGAAAGGAAGCTCTTTGCACACCCATGACCCATTACAACATAATAAACATCAATGGATTAAAATCATCCTAATCATTGGCTTTAAGAATTTGACGATGATCTAAGTTTCTAATTGAGTCAAGTGTTTACCTCTTGATAAAACATTCTTAATACAAGTTTTGAAGATGTCTTTCCTCTGTTGAATCTTGTATTGTTATTGTGTTGCATATATTTTATTGTTTATATAAATTTTAATGCAAATGAAACATGTTTATTGGTCTTTCACCATCTCAGACTACCCATTACCCCTCTTATCCTCAAAATCCCAACCCATCTTCCTCTCTTTCTTCTAAAATTCCTCATCGTGTGTTCCTCCAGCATCTCAAACTTTATATTATCCCTCTCATCCTGAAAACCCTAACCCATTCCTCTCTTTCCCCCTCAACTCTCTTGGGGTTGATTTCCTCCCATCGTTGAATCCTAGTTTAATCTATCCTCAGACTCATATTGTTCGAGTTGATTCCAACTCGTTTGTGTCGTCTTCTAGGTACTATGTGGATCAGGGTTGGGCTGTCAGAGAGGTTGCTAGACAAAATTGGTTTTGACTCAATTGTCTATGCACCTGTAAATGTTGTTTCTTTATAAGTTTTGTATTCTTTTATGGAGGAAAAGGTGGATTTAGATAATGTGTATGCATGAGTTTGATTCCTTTTATATTTTTCATTAATTTATTATGTGTTCTAATTGCAAGTATAGATGGTAAAACATAGAGTTATGCTTGTGAAATTGTACATGTGTGCCAAATTATGTGTTCCAAGTGAAATTATGTGTAAAATAATAACTCACTTAACATCGTTGAGGACAAAATCTAACAAAAAATATCACATTGAATCATTTTAAAAAATTGAACATTTTAAAAACATAGGGATGAAATTTAATTTTGCTACTTAATATAGAGACTAAAAGGGTAATTAAGCCAAACAATTATTTTTAATATTGTAGTAAAAATAAAATCTGTTGAACCAATTTTTAAATCAACATCTCCATCAACTTTTTTTTTTCTTTTCAATTTTGTTATATTATTTACGACCTTCTCAACATCATTTATAAAACTATAAATGGTATCACTAAATTTGTTTATACAAATACTATAATATCATATGAGGACATACAAAAATTATCTCTACCAACTAAAAACAGATTCAAAGAGACAATTTTAATAACTTAGTTTATTATAAATTATATAGTTTTTTTTAAGAAAATTATACTAAAAATACAACTAATTAATATTAATTATGTAAATTTAAATAAAGAATGATACATTTAATCTTCAAAACAAAAATATTTATAATAAATTATTATATTTATTAATATTAGTTAATTAAACTTAATGATAGCAATAAATTTATAATGGCATAATACATTTATCAATAATATATTTATTGTGTTGTTTATAATTGTAATATATTTGTTTAATGTTCATTAAATAATATTTTTATAATTAATACTGAATTTATTATTAATAATAAATGTAAATTAATAATAATAGTCAATTGCAATTTTTGAATTAATAATAATTAAATTAGTAATTTTCATATACAATAATAATAAAATTATTAATTTTAGATTAATAATTAAAGTTATTAATTTAAGTTTTCCTGACTAACATAATTATATACTGTATAAACTACCATATCAACACTTAACATAGTTTTAAAGCTTAAATAAAAGAGACTTCTATTTCAACATGCACCAAATTTAAGACAAAGTAACATTTATCATTTAATCAAAATATAGTTATTCTCAAAATTGCTTTTAAAGTTTACATGCATACAGATAATCTTCTTTACTTACGCTGCAAAATGTGGTAGCTTTAAATGTTTTTCCTAATCAGTTATAATAAGTGTAATTTTATCACTCAATTGTATAAAAGAAATTCATTTACTATACTATAATAATTTATTGTTATGAATAATTGAAGTTAGATGCCTTTCTAAATTCTAATTATTATTATTTTAAATTTTTTCTTTACTTTTAATTTTCTCTTTTAAGTGATTTTGTTTGGATGGTGTATTATAATAATTATTAAATAAAAAAGTAAGGGGTTGGTAGGCTGATCCTATTTTTTTTTCTTTTTTAATTATTTTATTTTAGATTTATTTATTGATTATTTTTTAATTATTTTATTTTGAATTTATTTACTTTATTGTAGTCGTTGATCACAGTCATATAAAACATTGATCACGGTTAATTTTATTTAAAAAAACAAGAGATTTTTTTTTAAAAAATGTTAAAAACAAGAATGAGAATAATTTTTTTGTTTCAGAAACAATAATTAAGAGAATTTTTATTTTGAGAATGAAAATTATGTAGGGATGATAGAACAATAAAGTTTTTACAAAGAAAAAAGAAAAAAATAAAAAAAAGTTGTTGTTGTTTTACAAGTATATTAAAATAATTATTAATCATTATTATTCATAATTATATTTCGTAACATTTTTAATGATATTAAATATATTTAATTCTTTAAATATTTTTATTAATCTCATATTAATATAATTTTAAAAATTTACAAATTATTATTAATAATTATATTTTATATAATTTTTTAAATATCTATACCTATATATAATGGAGATTTTTCATTATAACTGTTTTTTTACACAAATTTATTTTTATTTTATTATTATTATTATTTTATTATAACTGATCTATTTTTGTAAAGAAAAAATTTAGTCAAAATTCTAATTTTCGAACAAATATTTCATTCCTTTTGTGAAAAAACCAAATTTGTGTAATATGCCTGAATATTTGTTGTGATTATAAGTAGTTGTGTGGAAAGATTACACACTAACAAAATCATTAAATATAAATTAATTTTAAAAATAAAAAATAATTAGTTACTATTTTAATAAAATTAAATATTACTTTAAATATTAAAAAATTATTGATATATAAATTAATTTTTATTATTGATAAATAATTTATAGATAAATATCTAATTAGATATCATAGCTAATTAGATACCAATCTATAAATTATTTATTAATAATAAAAACTAATTTAGATATCACTCTAAAATATTATTTAATTTAATCAATACAGAAATTAATTATTTTTTATCTATAAAATTAGTTTTTATTTAATAATTTTCTAGTGATGTTTGTGTGTAATTTAGTTGAACAAATAAAAAGGATAATGATCCATTAAGAATCTATATTTTTTTTATACAACTAACTAGATTATAACCTTCAATATTATTATTTTAATATTTTTTTATATCTTTTAATTCTAAATTTATCTTTTATTATATATTTATTTTTAAATTTATTATATAATTTAAAAGATAAAAGATTGTGAAAAGATTATGTTCCAAAATAAGAATGGTTGGCAGGTTCTGGGAAACATGATAGTGGTGGTGGACTCTTACTATTTCTTCCATCTCTGGGTCAAGGCTTTTGGTGCCACGTGTTTAACTTTTATTTTCTCTTTTTCCTTTTTTAACCGTGAAATCACAAGTTGCTATTTAATTCAACGCCAAACCAAACGCTGCCCTCAGTTTCGGGGAATCCCTCTTCTCTATATTCATTCCCTATTTTATTATATTTCTGTTACATTACTATCACTCGTTTCTTCCTTCCTTCTTTTGCATTGGTGAAGCACCGCACCCTTTGCTATAAATAAACAACACCACCTTTCTCTGATCCACTCGTTACACCTTAATTCCACGCATCGCTTTCTTCTCTTACCTCAATCCCAACAACACAACAACCTCTTCTGCATTTGTCTCTCTACACACTGTTACGTTAGAACATCATGGGTTCCTCGCCGAATTCAAAACCTAAGATTGTTAGAGGCACCGCAGGTTATGTCTTGGAAGATGTTCCACATTTGGCTGATTACATCCCCGACACTCCAGTACGTCGTCGTTCACCACTTTTTACCTTTCTCCTACGCCCTATAAAAACCTGCTTCTTCTCCACCGCATAGCTTTTTTTTTTTTTTT
>Ga0123342_1002661_pt1 | contig 29434 bp, 19 predicted proteins | sample Turbeawhitnodule_FD_89960 | JGI IMG/M metagenome (GOLD analysis project Ga0123342, IMG submission 89960) | Root nodule microbial communities of legume samples collected from Mexico - Turtle bean Mexico white nodule | ecosystem: Host-associated > Plants > Roots > Nodule | place: Mexico: Nepantla... | reverse complement strand
TTGTGCAAATTGTATAAATTCTTCTACTCCTCTTTCGTACTCATCACTTATACGAACATAATTAATCCAATTTCGATCCATTATATTCTGCAATAGTCATTCAGAATCAGGGTTCTATCTCACATGTTTGTTGAGGGTCGAAAACCCCCGGACTCAATACCAGCACGTATTATTGTCGTGTGTCGAACACACTCGGACTCAATACAACTACGATAATTCTATTATAAACTAACAACTAACATAACATAAGTACAAATTATAATAAATACTGAATAATATAAATTTTAAAAAATAAAAATTATAATATATAAAAAAAACAAATTCATAAAATTAAAAAAAATCAAAAAATTTAAAAAACCACCAACCTTGTGTGAGAAGGCTTCGTTGGTGAAGAGTGCACAAGAGCGCCAGCAATGGCGGCGGTAGCGGAAGCGGTGGCGGACAAGGAAGCTGCGACGGAGCAAAGAGAAAAACCAATGTAACAATACTTCGAGCAATGCAAAACCATGTAAGAAACCAAACCAAAGAAAAACAAAAAAAGATGTATACATTCGGTGCATCACAAAGAGAGCTCGAAGAACTTACCAAATGAATGAAGCTGCAGAAGAACAGATGGACGCGAAGCGCAAATGCGAGTTGGAACGGAGCAGGAACAGTGCAAAGGAAACACAGAGAGGAGAAAGAAAGTATGAAAGAATGTGGCGCGCTCCAAATGTTAGGATCAAAACGCTTGATTTACAAATGCGGCTTTTCAAATAGCCGCACTTGTAAATCAATATAATTTCAAAGATGTCACCGCGTTTTTTACGAATGCGTGTAAGCGCAAAGCCGCACTAAATAAAGAGCATTTTTTTCTTCATTTTGCACTAGTGGTCTCACCACTAGAAGGGCTCTTGACAACTTTTAACTGGACAAGACTTTCTTCCAATAGGTTCCTGACTTCTTTAAAAGAGGATTGATGCAAGTTGTAGTGGTCAGAGAACCCTATTGTAAGTATTGCACCATATTCCAAAAGGCAAAGCTAGGTTCTTATAGGAACATATCGGTTACATCATCTGGAGGTTATGTGTGTGCAGGGGCTTTAGAAGGAAAAATGGTTCACTGAAGAATCAATTTCAATTACTTCAGTACTATGATCCCCAAAGGTAGACCGCATTTAGGGTGTGTGTTTCAAGATTGTCTTTCCATACTGAGATAACCTTATCTTTATGGAAAGTCCAAAGAAAGCCTTTTCTCTTGTTAAACACAAAGCTCTAGTCCGTAGTTAATTATAATAATTATGGGTTTCACAAAAGATTAAGGAGTGATAAAAAATTGTATTTAAATCAAGAAGATTAAGTTTTAGAAGAATCCTTTGTTAGATCGTCTATCAAAAAACAAGGACGAGACCATCAAACACAAAGATGAAGACTGGACTGCCTAACACATTTCGAGTTTAGATATAATCTAGCTAGTTGCAATCCACTAAATTCATCTAGCAAGTCTAACAAAAAGAGATTGTCTAACATGTTTATAAAAACGAGACTATTTAACACGTTTTGCACAGCTAGACCATCTAACAAGTGAAACATTATGAGAATGTCTATCATGTTAAAATTGCAGATTGTCTATCAGGTTAAGATTTAATACTTGTACATCAATTACCTTTGGTCTGCCTTTAATGCATCTTATAGTGTTTTTTATCATCAAAATTGATAGTCTCTCTTATTATGAGATCGTCTAACGATTATTAGATCATGCAGTTGAGACTATACTACGTAGTGTCTTAACACCCACTTTCTTAAATGAGAGTTTTTAACTAATTCCTGACTCAACACCTTCCAACTTTAAATATCTACTTAAAATGCCATGTTTAGGTTTGCCATTAACCACATCACAATCTAGATTGGCCACGTAAGGATATGACATTGGTGTACACGAAACTTTATTCTTTGTGTAAATGTTTGTATATACTTTAAAAAATAAAAATCAAATTGAAAAATTGGATATTTCACATAAATTAAACTCAATTCATAATTTTTTTTTTCAAGAAACTGGGGACGAATGTTATTATTATGTAACGTCTGCGCCTTTTACAAGAAATACCACCCTCAGTTCGATGAGAATTTCTTCTTCAACAATAAAGTAATACAAATCTAGATGATATAAGAAATAGAAAATGTTCTTATTGAAACTGAGCTGGAATTTTCCAAGGTGGATATGTAGAGGCTTTGAGGAAGTCCAACGTTGGTTGAGGTGAATCCTTTAAAGGATGGTTGTCAAGCTTGCTAGTGAAACACCGAGTGAATGTCCACCTATAGAAGATTCTCTAACATTCAAGTTAGTAAAAGTAAGGAAAATATTTTAGAAATGTTTAATTAGTAAGTAAAAGAGATTGAATGAGTACTTCCTTGAGGATCAAGCTATATTTATAGGCTTTTGTGATGGTGTTACCTTCATGGCCGATTGGAATCCTTGAATTGTTGAGATGATTGGTGGAAGCTAATGGAAGAAATGGAACAAGGAGGGCTCCAATGGAGCGATGGTTTCCTTGAAGGTGCATGAGAGGTAAGGAGAGTGATTAGTTGGGCCATATCACTTGAAGAGGTAAAGAAGAAGATCAAGGTGTCTATCCTAGAGAGGTCTAGACAAGGGAGTGAGAAAGCTTGCAAACTTAGGTAGCAATTCACTCATATATTGATCTTAGAAAATGAGAGCCTGGCACCTCAATTTATAAGAGAGAGGGTTGAACATTTTGGAGCCAAAATTTGAAAATTCAAAAATAAAACTCTCCAATGAGAAGGTGTCATGTGGAGTCATGCTTTCCATGTTTAGCTCACACCTTCCATGCTAAATCCTCTTCACACCTACGTTTCCATGTGGATGTCCATGTGCTCTAAGCCAAGGTAATTTTCATCCTCTAACTTACCCTAGACATTTTAGGGTTACAATGGGCTCAAAGAAGCCCAATTGTTACCCTAACTAGTCACTTTTAACCCTAACTAGACCTATTTTACTATTGGCCCAAATACAAACCCAAAAACCTATTCTACTTGGCCCAAATTTTTGGTCCCATTATTTTATGCTACTAGACCCAATATATGGCCCATGAAATCCTAAAAAACTTTATTAAATTTATTTAAACTAAAGTTTGGCCCAAAAATAATGTTGACTAGTCAGTCGAAACTCAGTCTTCATGTGTTCTTCCGATCAAAGCTCTAGTTTATGTTTTGATGAGTTGGAGATCTTCTTGGATATGTTTGTACATTCCTTCATCCTAGAGTTGTCCTCTTGATTGGGCCTATAAAAATAAACAAAAGCCCAATTAGACCCATATTTTCATATAAATCCATAAACAACCTCTAGGTCTTCATCCTCCTCATTATGTGGTTGTGTGTGGCTAGGGGCTCTATCGTTATCCCCTCCTTCTTGAGAGGATCTGTCTTCATATCTACAAGGTTGATCTCGAACAACAACCTTATTCTTGCTTTGAAAACTATGCTCGTCTTCCTGGATCAAATGACCATTAGTTGGAGTCATCAAACAAATCAAATGGGTTAGTTTCAACAGTTGTATAAAAATCAGTCTTATTAAATTGCAATTTATCTTGTTTTTCTATTGTTTTTGGCAAATTTTCACAAGATTTCATTAGAGAGGAGTACATAATTTTCTTTTCCAAGTTATTCCTCCCTTATTCTAGATTTCTATTTTAAGACTCTTTTGACACAACCTTTTGTTCTATAAGAGCTAGTGATTTTTCAGTTTTTACTTTCAGTTTTAATCTTATTTGATCATCTAACACTTGAGAAGATGTTAAAGGATAAAAAAGATATTTATTTTTTTCATGTGTGAAGGTATTCTCGTTGGTACGACCATTATGCATGGAGTTTTTAGCAAATTGCCATGGTCGTCTCAATAAGACATGACAAGTTCCCATAGGACCTACATCACATAAAATTTTATATTTATAGATGCTTACAGATAACTTGACCTTCACTTGTTGGTTAATTGTCAATTCCCCTGTTAGCCACTGAAGCTTATAAAGTTTGGAATGGGGAATGACAGAAAGATTTAAGTTTTCACCCACTCTAGTACTGTATGTCTCTATTGTGGGTTTGTGGGGGCAAACACATCCTTTCCTAGGCTCTTGGGAGTTTCTTTAGATTTATCTTTTGAAAAACTCTTCTCCCTTTCATTTTTATACTATTTCTTGGGATAAGAGTTAGAGTAAGAACTCTCCTTGCGACTTGACCCTTTTCTCAAAATTTGTTGTTCAACTTTTATGCAAAGTTGGATCAAGTCATTCAAGTCCATATAAGGCAAGAGTTCCACTTTATCTCTTATCTCAAAATTGAGACCACTAAGGAACCTAGCTATGATGATGGTTTCTTCCTCCCTAATAGAGGCGCTCATCATGTAAAGCTCCATCTTTTGCCTATATTCTTATACACTCATGTTCTTTTGTTGGAGTCTTTGGACCTTGTCCATCAACTCCCTATTGTAGTAAGAAGGAATATAGCGACGTCTCAAGGCTCCCCTAAGATCATTCAAATATTCTATGGGAGGGTCCTTGTGGAGGTGTCTATCTCTCTCTAGGGTTGTCCACCAATACATGGCATTTACTTGAAAGCTTAAAGTGGCTAGAGGTACCTTCATTTCCTCACTAACATGATGGCAAGCAAAAAGTTGTTCTACTTTCATTTTCCCAATCTAAGTAAGTCTCAACATTTTCCTTTCCATAAAAATAAGGTGGATCTACCCCAGTCTCTTTAGGTTGGCTTTCTCTTCTAGCTAGTTCTTCCAGGTGGAGGTTGATAATATTCATTAACTCTAAGACTCCCTTCAACATGTGAGTCACTCGACCTAGAACTAGATGCATATGATTTTTTTAGTTTTCTAATGTATTCATCTTTTTCTCTAACAATTTTCAACTTTTCTTCTAAGATTGTAAGATATGCATCATTTTATTTCTTTTCTTCCAAAATTTAAGCCTCATGTTGCAATCGTCTAAGTGATAGTTATTCAAAATCTCTAGCCAATTGTTTCAAAAGAGATTTTGTGGATTTTCTATCACTTTCATTATGACTTGAAGAATTAGTAGACATGTTTAGAGTTATGTGATAAAAGTAATTTTCAAAAAGAAAGATAGGTGGAGTGAAATAGGTAATTTCCCAGGAAAGGGAGGTGGATCATTAGGATCTCTTAAGTACCAAGTATTTCCTTGCCAGATACTATCCCACAACACTTTCACAAACCTTTGTTTAAGCAATTTACTTATAGCACAATCAAAGATGAAAAAAAAAATTTATGCAAGAAAAATGGAAAGCAATAAAACACTTGAAAGAAATTACTAACTATAAAGCTTTTTAAACTAGACGTTTCCTAAGGTGAGGCTTTTTGGCACTTTGAACCTTGAAGACACACTCACCGACTAATGCGAATTTAATCCATGAATTAATCAAATTCTTGAAAATTACAACTCAAATAAATACAAAGAAATTTAGGTCAACAATTTTTATGCACAAAAAATTAATGGTCTATTCTATGCACTCCTTCACTTGTAGCTCCTTTTGGTATTTTGTGTATGTTTTTGTATGAGGTTGTTGTTGTCCCTTGCTTTTCCTCTTTAGGATATTCAACCTGAGATATTCTGTTTTTACCTCTTTAGTTATGTAGCTTGCACCAAAAAATTTTAGCTCCACAACTCACCAAAGCAATTATGTCACTTCCACCAAAATAGGTCAAACAATTTTAAAGCAACAAAACTCAAATTTAAAAATTAAGAACTACTTCAAATGGAATTCGTAATTGACATGACTTGAAAGAGTGGTCCAAAATTTGACAAGAAAAAAACTAAATCTCAAAAGAAAAGGTAGCACACAAATTGAATCCTAGAGAATGACACTAGAATAGATGAATAAAACCAAAATAGCACTACAAAATTTTGTGTAAATTTTCTTTTAACTTGCCAAATTTATGTTGGACAGATTACTTCAAATTTGAGTTTTTTTATTTTAACCACAAAAACTTCAATGTTTCAGCTCAATGTAGGCGCTGGAATTTCACAAAAAAGAGTCTGCCAAATAATTGCAATAATATTTTCAAATTCACTGCCAATTCAAATCTTAGAGAGTTCCAGATAAGGGAGTGAGAAATCTTGGATATTTGGGTAGCAATTCACTAATACATTGATCTTAGAAAATGAGAGTCAAGCACCTCAATTTATAGGAGAGAGAGGTGAACATTTGGGAGCCAAAATTTGAAAATTCAAAATAAAACTCTCCACTGAGAAGGTGCCATGTGGAGTCATGCTTTCCATGTTTAACTCACACCTTTCATGCTAAATCCTCTCCACTCCTAGGTTGTCATGTGGACGTCCATGTGCTCTATGCCAAGGTAATTTTCGTCCTCTAACATACCCTAGACACTTTAGGGTTACATTGGGCTCAAAGAAGCCCAATTGTTCCCTAACTAGTCACTTTTAACCCTAACTAGACCTATTTTACTATTGGCCCAAATACAAGCCCAAAAACCTATGCTACTTGGCCCAAATATTTGATCCAATTAGTTTATGCTACTAGGCATAATACATGGCCCATGAAATCCTAAAAGACTTTATACAATTAAACTAAAGTTTGGCCCAAAAATAATGTTGACTAATCAGCCGAAACTCAGTCTTCTTGTGTTCTTCTGACCAAAGCTCTAGTTTATGTTTTGATGAGTTGGAGGTATTCTTTGATATGTTTGTACATTCCTTCATCCTAGAGTTGTCCTCTTGATTGGGCCTACAAAAATAAACAAAAGCCCAATTAGACCCATATTTGCATATAAATCCATAAACAACCTCTAGGTCTTCATCCTCCTTATTATGTGGTTGTGTGTGGCTGGGGGCTCTGCCATCATTTTGGACCTAGGTTAACATCCATTTAGTCCTTACAACAATTTTAGTTTTCAAGTCAATCTGAGTTGTTTATATTTGCACGTGATTTTACCTGTTATTCTCACAAGCAGCTAATCTTAACTCCTTAAATTGCAGTACTAGGTGGTACACAAGCCCTCTGAGCTCATAACCTAATGTGATGGGTGATCAAGCTTAAAAATTAAGGTCATTTTTCCAGACCATTTATGGTGAGCTTGAATAATCAGCTGAGGGCATCTTTTCACGACTAGTTTTAGGTGGAGTTTTGCGACCATTCATAGAGTCGAGCTTAGTGTAGTTTCTTTATTCATTATAAGATATTTTGAAACGGTACAAATCCTCTTAAGCATTAATGAGGGGTTTTCAAACTTAATGATGGGTTTCAATTTTTTCAAGGCGTTACATCAATTAGGCTACTATCATTTCTGATGGAGATCCATCTAAGCCATCACCAACTCAGGCAAAGAGAAATTAAGAAGATGAAGCAGATGACATAACTCATTCTCTTAAGCCTTGTATAAAATTGTATAGTCTAGTTTAGGATTTTCCAACCTTGTATTTAGGGTTGAACCATTGTTACAGCTTTGTATTATGAGTTGAGTAGAGTGGGATTTTGTGCCTAGTCTTAAATAAGGGGTTTGTTTCCAAACCCTAAAACATAACAAGGAACGCACTTAACCCTAACCCTATGAGAAGCTTGCACTACAAACTAAGGTTTGGGTAGTTTGGGCAATAAATTAGGGTTTCTACCCTAGCTTAGCTAGGGTTAGAAACTTGTTCTCCAAGTCTCCTCCATCTATAAATAGACCTAGAACCCTTTTACATTGTGGACTTGAATGAAGTATTAATATGCTGCTGAAATATTTCCAGCTCAATCTCTTTGAGTCTCTCTCTTTCTCTTGCCTTTATTTGAACTAGTGAATTAGCCTAAAGATAAGTTAGAAATTGGCCTAACCTCTTCTTAGCACCTATTCTCCTTTGCATTCACGTATCACGGTTCATAACCATCGTTGTCATCTCTTCTACTGCATTACTCTCCATAAAATTAACAATAGAACTGAAGAAAAAGCATGGAACCAAATATTTTTCACCTTTCTAGGTACAAGTATTCTACACTTCTCCAGGTACAAGTATTCTTCACCTCTCCGGGTACAAGTATTCTCCACCTCTCTAGGTATAAGTATTTTATACTTCTTCAGGTAAACCAATCCTAATATCCTCCTAAGACTAAGACCTTTTAAGATATGACAAAAATACTCTCAAAAGAGAGAACAATCGAATCTCATTAAGTATACTTCATAAAGTCAAGAATTTACAATGGATAACACACATTCCAACAGACTAAAAGCTTTATATAAAATATATGTGAATCTTGTGTTCTATCAAAATATATTTTCTTTCTTCGTCGTTCTTATCTTCTATCTCTTTTTTTTGTATATCATCTTCTTCAACTTGAGTCCTTTATATAGTATTTACGGATGGTGATCATTGAAGCTTGTAAATAGTAAGTCTTAAAGACAACAAAAATCTTGTTTTGCATTTCATCATTTCGGCATTAGACGCTCCAAAAAGGAAACATTTGCTATAAATATTGCTTGCTTATCTTGAGTGGTTTTATGTTGACGTTGTCTCTAAAATCTTTCTATACTTGAGTATTTCTGTACATTGACTCATGAGTCTCTAGTTCATGAAGACTACATAAATCTCGCATTGTAGTATCTTCACTTTATCATTAGACTTTTTTATGTAAGATAACTTTTGCTTTGATGATATCTTGCGCGTCTTAACCAATATCACAACATTGGACTTTGAAATCTTTCTTTACTTGTAAATATTTGAACATTGAAGCTTGAATCTTATGTACTTCATGTTTTGCAAAAATCTTTCGTTGCTCTTTGTTATTTTTGTATTAGATACTCTAAGAAGAAAATTTTGATATGATATATGTGCGTCTTGAATGTGTATTTATTAATCTTGGACTCTAAAAAAAATTATAAATGAATTTGAATGTTGAAGCTTGAATTTGCATAACTCTATATCTGCATAATTCTTGCACTATAACATCTTTGTTTTTCCATTAGACGCTCTATATAAAAACTTTTGATATGATATTATTTGCTCGTCTTGATCTTTTCATTTCACACCATTGGTATTCGAAAAAATCTTTTCTTGTAAGAATTTGAACATGAATCATCATAACTTGAAGTCTCCTCAAATTTGCATTGTAGCACCTTCTTTTTCCTGTTAGATGTTGTATATGAAATTTTTTTATTTAATCTTATTTTATGTCTTTAGTGTATAAACATTTTCTGGAAACAATTTAAAACTCATAATTAGTAATAATCATCGTTAAATTCAATGGACAATATCATATACACTTAAATTTCAAATTCCCAATTTAAAAAACTTTCTACACTAGAATCTTTACTGGTAACATGAATTCAAAAACTTTCTAAGTTTGGTATAAATTTTAAACGTTGAAGTGAATCGTACTTTAACTGAGATTTAATTCCCAAAACTTAATTTCAAAACTAAATTGAATCTGTAATCAATTATATCTCTAGTTTTCACAAACTTTCTTTTGAACAAAATGTTTTTAAATTTTCCAATACTAATTTAATTTTGATCGTTGAAGTCTATCAGTATATTAAATAGTTTATTATCATTCTAAAAGATATATTTCATTCAAATATCATTGAGACAATTAAGATATGAAATTTGCAATTTGCAAACCGAGCTGAGAACCTCGCATAGAATGTGTCGAATGAGTCTATCAAATTTCAAGGAAGAAAGTAATATCATTTCATGTTTGGTGCCTTGAAAGTAGTGGGGAATAATTCACAATGTACTTCCAAATATTTGGAAAATAGGTTGGTCTAGGTGAGATAGGCCTTAACATGTGCATCTTGGTTCGAGGAGTCGACGTACTTTTCGACACACAACCACTTCCATTTGTTAGAAAGTCGAGCCTTCATGACTTCAATCGCGATGAAAACTATCTAGGTTGGCCCGCATCTCTACATTCAATGGGGATTAGCACAACTTTAAAGGACCTTTGTTGATCACATACTCATGATTCCCTATGCGTGACTGAACCTTGGATCTGGCTAATGGGTTGTGACAAGTTGACGGTTCTTCCAACAGCTCGGGAATGACTTCCAAATTGAGCTCGTTTGTCCTTAAGTTTGTAGGTACCCTCTAGGATCAAGTATCACAAGCCAATTGGTCAATATCCTCGACAAATTTATTAACCATAACGGAACAAGACTCGTGTGTTGTGTTTATGCTTGCAAATTTTGCTCGAACTAGTGTAGACCGATATTTGTGTATTATGGTGAGTTTCTCTTGGATAGCTTATAACTTGTCACAATGTTGATTTCGTAGAAGTTCCAAGTCATTGTCAAACTTGTTCTACATGCCAACGATGACCTTCTGAACACTTTCTCCATTCTTCTAGAAAATAGACTCCATATAGGTTTTAAGGACATCAAGGGAAGATGGAGAATAGACTCCATCAAACGATACAAAGATGTTAACGCTATAATTTGACTTATGGTTTGTACCATAAGAGTTATGGTATGAGAATAGTTTTACCCAAACTTCACGAAGCATTCTAGGTAGATTGGGAGATGTTTTGAGAAAATCGAACTTTGATTGAGGTGAAGTTCGAACTTGTTGATGAAGTAAAAAGTGAAAATCCACCTAGAGCTCCATGTTCAAGTTAGTAAGACTTAGAGAAATACTTTAGTGGATAAATAAAAGAGATTGAATAAGTACTTTCACTAGAATCAAACTACATTTATAAATTTTTAGAGACCAATCCATTATAACAAAATCAACTTTTAAGTAATCTAATTATTCGAGGAAATGATTCTACCTATAATTCTTTTGAACAAATAATCTTAACTACTTAATCTAGATGTTACTTTCGAACAACTTATCTTACGCTCCAAAAGATAAATATTACGCTCCAAAAACAATTAACAATCCACTTTGATATAAAATCCATACAGAAAAATAAAGAAATGTAGCAAATAAATCTCATTTTTAAATTGAGATAGGAGTAATCTGTTATTATTTGTGAAATGATTTTAAAACCCTCCATTTATCCTGGACTATACAACACATTCACTTTAATATTTCTTAAGAGTAAAACATCAATGAAAAATTTAAGACTAATAGATTTTTTTTTTAATTCTCCTAGTGAGGAAAAGGAGATAACTTACCATTTATTATTTATAAATAATGATATTCCCATCAAAAATCAATTATTAATTATTAAAGGATAGAAATTTTAAAAAAAGACTTATAACTAAGTATAATGTCTTCCGATTAGGATTTGGAGTCTTATCGACTCAGAAAAAACCCATCTATGCTCATCTCCATGTGCTAAAACCTTATTTGGTTGCCACTGTGAATCATACACGACAATAAAAGCAATTGAATATGACCAGAACAATGAAAAAGAACTCAAACTAGGTGACTCAAAAAAGAGGGATCAGCCTCCAGCATTTCTTCTTCCAAAATTATTAAAGAATGTCTCTCTAGAAGCAAAGAAAAAAATAAATAAAAAATAAGAATAAAATATGTAACTTGCCTAAATAACCTTGGTTTCTTTCCTGCGCATCTAATATCTAGATATGTACAGGGTGTTGAGTTGGCCTCAGTATAGGTATGTACAGAAACCTATCTCATCTCACAGGGTATGTATACCCAGCTTCTCTGGATCTTTGCTTAAGTCAAAATTCTATCACATGGACAACTGTGCATTTCTTCTCACCGTCAAGCTTACTTCGGTAACATTCGGTAAAACATTCACTAGCGGTTCCATGACCTAAGGTATGGCTTTCCCATTTGATCATGTAATGATGAATTCTGATGTGGCAAGCCCATCCATGTTATATCATCAGGCACCAGACCACTAGGTGCTTCACGTCCAGTGAAGTAATCTAATGGATGAGAAGCCGGTGGTGCCATTGTGTTCACCCTTGGCGTACCTGCATCTACTAATCCATAAGTTCTGTGTGCAAGAAACTGGTCAGTATTTCTAACTGAATCATAAGGGCTACCTGAACGTAATTGATTACACTCTGACAGAATACTAAATAAACTCTGATCACAGCTTGCTCCAGTGCCAAGACTTTGACCTGAAAGACTACCACTGTCAGGTCCATTCCAGCTACCGCGTACTTGATGATCGGCAGGAAACCAATGATGACCAATAAAATCTCCAGTATTTAAGTGAGATTGGGAAGGCCCAGCTATGCGAGCATTATTAGTAGCCCAATCAGTCATACTTACTGCAGCCATTGGATCTTGCCTGGGTATTAACTGTTCTTGTCTGGGGATTATTTGATCTTGCCTGGGTATTAACTGTTCTTGTCTGGGGATTATTGGATCTCGCCTGGGTAGTAACTGTTCTTGTCTGGGGATCATTGGATCTTGCCTGGGGATTGTGTACCTTCCTCCATCTGAATAAATATTATGGGACATGTTTTCTGGCATGAAAACCTCAGTAGCTCTCCTGCGCCCCTGGTCCAATGTCAGTGACGTTTGCAAGGAGGGCTCCTTGAAATGACTGGAAAATTGACCATCACCCATCATAACATTGTTAGAAGTCTGGAAATCTAAATCAGCTCCTTTCTGTTCACGATGATAAGGTAACAGCCCCTCTCCTTTGAAGAGAGATTGAAGTAAGACATTTCGATCCTGGATTTGGTAAGAATTGAAAGTCCCGTCATCTAATTGCCTACCTAACAACTCTTTCCCTGTCTCTTGACGCAAATCAGCTTCAAGATCAATCATACGGGTTGGCTGCTCTTCACTGGCTTGAGGATCGGCCACTGATAACCCACTGGCAGTGTACTCATGAGTCACTGCAGAATCATAGTATGAATGCGGCATTTCAACTCCTTGCCATACATCACCACTAGAAGTGAAAGGCGCTACTTCATCAATGGAAACATCCCGAGAGTTCATATTCCTCGAATACTCATCTTTATTCGGTGAAGTATTATTTGATTTTGATAAAAGAATATTCTTTTCTGTATCCACACTCATCTGGTTGAACTCATCATCACCTCCAACATAAGAATTGTGCAGGGACTGATTCTCAGGGGACCTAGAAATAAAATCTTCACCATCTTTCATGTCAGAATGATCATTCAGACCTCCATCCTTCACCTGATCCTGAAGCTCATCACCTGAGTTTATATTATCCTCCCCCTGATCTCGAAGTTCACTTCCTGAGCTCACATTATCCTCATCCTGATCCTGTAGCTCACCTCCTGCATTCACGTTATCCTCATTCTGATCCTTTGCCTTGCCTCCTGAGCTAATGCTATCCTCGTCCTGATCCTGAAGTTCACTCCCTGAGTTGATGTTGTCCTCATCCTGATCCTGAAGTTCACTCCCTGAGTTGATGTTGTCATCATCCTGATCCTGAAGTTCACTCCCTGAATTAATGTTGCCCTTGACCTGATCATGAAGTTCACTCCCTGAATTCACATCATCCTGATCCTTAAGTTCACTACCTGAGTTTACATCATCCTCTTCCTGAGGGAAAATTTTTAATTACAGATATTTTAAGTATAGATATTATGAAAAAATGCACATGATATGGGACCAAGGATATTGAGAAACTGAAACGAGATATGCAACCAAATTATAGCAAATTATAGAAGACTCTAATAAGAAAACTCTACAACAAACCTCTATGAATGAATTTGATTTATCCTTCATCTCTGCCACCAAAGAATTTCTCACAGCATGTCTCCGTGTCTGTCTCTCTTTCCAATTTACATATGCTTCAGGGAGGTCATTGTTTACTAGTAGCAACCTATGCAAATAAAATATATTCTATTGAGAAATAAAGAGAAAAGTTTTAAAATGTAATCTGTTCATAGTAACATATTTGCATAAATGTATAGCCATGTGAACATCTCACTAACCAATGCTCCTGCAACTTCTTCTTTTCCTCTTTGACAAATATATTGTATGGTTGTACTTGAATTTTTTCAAGGTTACCCAAAACACGGTTAAGGGACCTAGATTGAATGCTTTTACCAGACTGCTTCATATTCTTAACAAGTTCATGTTGCTGCCTACTAATCTGAAATGAATGCATAAAGAAAACAATTACCAAATGCCCTAACAAAACAATATCTTCAGAATACTCCTCTTATGTTGTTATTAGATCCATATAACTGAAGTTACACTAAAATACCTAACCCCAACAAAGTAAAGGGAAACAAAGAAACAGCAGTTTGACATCACCGGAAAAAAATAAGTTAGCCACTGTCTAAATATTTATAAGTTTCAATGACAATAATTGATTTCAGATAATTCAGCAACTATTTTTGTCCCTCTAATAATTGATACTGAAGAGATAACTGACCCAGATACCATGCTGTTTCTCTGCCAATTAAGTATTGCTCGGAGAAGAAAACAAAATAAGTGGAGAGCCCAACCTTGATATATGACATGTATTTGTCTCCATCACTAGAATGACTGTTACGTTTGGGCAGTTTGTCTCCTGTCTTGGGCTTTTCTCCCAAATTAGGCACTCTGTCCATAGAATCCATCAAATTTCTAGACTTACCTTTAACAATGTCTTTTTCAAGCACCCTGCCAAACAAATATTATTTCATAAACATGTTTACAGAAGGACTTATAGATCAAAATAAGGCCAAATAAACCATTTGATTGGAATAAAAATAAATACAAACCCAGAGGAATAAATTTTACCCCAAATGACCTTGTTCCTTATTACAGTTGTCATTCATGTACACTCAGCTATGTGATCACAGCAAAACATATAGCATGGATTATGGATTGATTACATTGAAGATCATTGTACAGTGGAAAATATTATAAAAAATCTAAGGAGATTTAAAGTAGGTGACCTTTTAAGTACAAAGTCAGAGGCTTCTTTCAATATTTTATAATTCATCAGTGCAGTAAACATCACAAGAGAAGAAGCAAAACTACACTAGGAACTCTTGCATTGCTAGTTGATGTTCCAAAATAACAGAACAGTTCCCAAATTCCAGGACAAATATGTCAACGGATTTTCTTATCCAAAGTGTCATCAAAATTCCTAAAGCTCTAAGTCCAGAAACTGAAAGCTTGGGTATACAAATAAAGATTGACTTCAGAATAAGATTTTCAGGAATTGCTCATGGTTATTTTGTTTAACCCAACTTTAAGAGATAAGGCTTGGAAGTTGTTTTTGTTACAACTACAGAGATGATAAGAACCTCCATATAACTAAAAAAATGAAAGGGTGTAAGAAATTCCTTGTCACAGGAACAATGCAATGTGATGATGATGATGGGAACGATGAAGGAGAACCAAAAGCAGCTCTAAAAAAGAAGACAGTATGCCAAAAACAAAAAATAATAACAAACACAATGAGCAATGACAGGGTAATGAAGATGATATTAAACTAGTTATACAGATTGCATTAAACTCTAAAATGTGAGTTTTTCATCTGATTGGATGACACAAGTAATCGATTTAAAGTGAGTTACTAGGAAGTTCATTAATTCAAGCAGAAATCTTAATAATCCTAATAATTGACCCATGTACAGATATCTTAAATTTCTACATCACAGCTTTAACAGAACAATCTTCTACTTTGCGTAAGTGATGAAATCACTATAATCATAAAGAATTAAAATTTGACAGAGATTGCTGAGTTAAGAGAGTATATAAGTTCTAAATATTGCAGATTATGAATTCATTAGTTACCTTCTTTGAAGTTTATCATCTTTTCTCAGTGAGGAAATTTGGTTGTCACTACTACATGGTTTATCCTCTGCATCCCAGGAGCATGACTCGGATGTCCCTGTAACATTCCCATCATGATCATAAACTCTAGATTCAATCACTTTTGAGGGCATTCTTTTCTCTACATGCTTTGACCTGCGTAATTCAACATTTTTACATGATTAGCACTAAAAATTCCAAGACAGAAAGAGCAGAACCTCATTAAATCCAAGTTCAATAACCAATACTTTTGAGTGCCCAACATGAGATGATCACATGTAGCATAACAGAAGTACTTGCATATTAACAAAAACTACAACTATTTCATGACAGTAGCACTCATCATAACCCCTATCTCTACAATAAATTATAATCATTAATAAGTCAACTATCATCCATTTAGCACCAAAAAATAAAATCCACCAATTTGTTTCACCGAAGGATTTTATTTTAGTAACAGTTTAACATCAATTGAAACAAGATAAAATATTGATGCTTAAACAATCTAAAACTTTGTATCAGTAGACATATAAAACAGACATATACATATTGGATGAAGATATTGTCTACTGAAGACAGTAGTCGAGTTGAAAATATGAGAAAGCCCCATTTGATCATAGAAACATCAGAGAAAAGATTCTCAGGATTTTACCATCTTAAATTTCAAGTAGCATGAAGTCTCAAATTGATCAAGAATCAAAATTATCATCTGAAGGAGAATATGCATCGACCAACTTGTTCAAAAATGAGCTATCTTGTTACATTAAGGGAATTACTAATGCAGGTATTGAAAACAGCAACGGTATCATTTTTACAAAACGAACTACAGAATATGTGCCGTCCTAAATTTGAATGTCACTGTGTAGTGTATTTAGATTGCAATACATGGAAAGTGACAACCTCCATATCTTTTGCACAATCTCCTTTTCTGGATCTTTACAGCTTTGCCAGCTTTTCTTCAAGTTGGACAGAAATCCTATCATACTGCAAAATATAAGAATTACAATACTGGTTAAACAACATGCCAAAAATGATACATATTGAGCATGTACAATGCTTACTCATTATGATAATTATGTATGTGCGAGTAGTATTCTTTCTTCTCAGATTTAAGATGCTGTTCCCGGTAAACAATCATGTCTGGATGAAGATCACCTAAACAAAGCGAAGCACCCCTGCAAATATATATTTTAGACATTTCTGACTATGAAAAAGAAAAGATTTCCATGAATGATTAGCAGACTACATAAATAGCTTACCACGTCTTAATGATATTTTTCTCACAAGAAAAAAAGATCTTGATGAGATTGCAATATGATTTGGTCATAAAGAACAGAATTCATAAATTATCACAACCCAGATGGGTATACAGATTATTGCCTAATGGCATAATGAATATGAGGAAAGAAAAAAAGAAACAGAATTGTAGAAATGAATAACAGAACAAAATTTCAACCAAATAAAATCCTTTCAAGTTGCAAAATTGAGAAATTTGTGTGCAGTAAAAGGGAGACCCAAGAAAACTGGTCAAGTGTGCTGTCAGATATAATAAAGCCAAGATAGAATATATGGTAAGAACTGAATGGAATTCAGAGCTGAAATACGCAATTAGTAATGCTGGTAAACTCAACCCAAAGATCAATAATAAAACCAAATCACACATTACCTCAATAACAAATCCACTGATTCATTCAAAATTTAAAAGTAAGAAATTGTCACATATAGCATGTACTTATGAGTAAAAGTGCTAAATATAGTAAGAGTGAGCAGATAATGTCTTTAAAGAAAAAAAATACAAAGAAGGAGATCTTGCCATTTTGAGAAGGGGTTTCCAAAGTTGAAGTTAATCCCAGAAAGTAAATCTTCCACAAGTTGATGTGGCTCAAAGTCCCTAGGAAGAAAATTCATTAGAAGGTTTCTCTCATTTTCTGATAAATGGGTCTTCCAAACCTGCCAATTGCCAAAAGTTTCATAGAGGATGATTTAGACATAATTCCTATACAAAATAAAATCTATTTTCCACTGTAAATAATAGAAACATACCACAACATGGTATTACCTCGTACGAAAGCACATCACTTAAATTATCTAAGTCAAAAATTTCTTGTGGCACTGTAAGCACATCTGCCACGAGTTTGTGACCATTGGCAACAGAATTGATAAATGGTTTTGTTTGTCTCCAACTGATGCCAACCTGTTCCCTCTTAGCAACAACTTTTTTCTGATTACCATCCCACTCAACAGAGATGTGAGATCTCATGTTTAAATCATTTTGAACTAATCCCAAATTCTTCCTTTTGATCCTTTGTTGCTCTCTAGAACCATAACCAGCAATGTTTGCACCATTTACTCGTTTTCTCCTCTGATCAGCAGCCATGGACACGAGAATAATTCTTCAAAAATACACTACGCCAAAATATAGCAAAACACCACCTTCTTGACTTCTAATGAACATCTTTCATCCATAAGTGACCTCACAGGCACCACTGGAAAACAATGTCAATGATATCATCTTTCCGTTTCCATGTCTAATATTCAGAAAAGTTAAACATTATTTTCTCTTTAAAAGTCACCACCCTTTACATAATATATTTTTGTATTCTTAGAATGTAACGCATCATTCTGTTCTTATCTTTATTCCATAAGAATAAGTACTAAGTTTAGAAGAAAATAAATATTTGACTCGATGCTTAATATTACAGAGCCAGAAATTTCCATTCCAATCAAGAGAGGTAAAAGGCCACATTTTTTTTGGCTAGAACAAAAAAGTGTTTGCTTTGTACTTCTTTAGTGGAAAGTTTGGGTAAAATTGATTTTGAATCAATAGATGTGATTGACAGGTCTATCCAAATTAATTTGTACCACAAAATTACACAGGAATTTATTTCACCATTCCTCATTTAATGAAGATTGAATTTTATATTTATTTTCTCTACCAAACATAAAAGCAGAATGAAAAATAAAAATATCATTCCATTCCTGAGCAAACGTAGCAATAGAACAGGAATGGTTATTCCTCCGCCATTATATTCTAATTACGAGAACTCTCAAATCCTCGCATTATGTAGGCCCTTAGTAGTATCACATCAACAAAACAACCAAGCAACTTAAAAATTCAGATAACATACAGAAGGGGATGTTATTCATAATGAATGTCTACGTGAAAATACCAATCCAATTAATATACTATAATACAAGTTTATACACTTGTTTCATAGTTGCACAACAAAACAAATGTAAAATAATTTATGCATATCGACTTGAGCTTATTGTAAAAAATTATGCTCTTTTTTTGCAGGCTTTCTGAAAGAGATTTTGAAAAAAATAAATTGTTTCCCACTAAAAGGATGCTTCGTAACACCCTCTCCAACTTCTCACTAGAATGGATTTCCCATGAACAAAAATTTACAATGGTTTTTCATATGATTTCTAGTCTCCACAAAGTAATCAATGCACATTGCCTGTTAGAAATATCACCAGTATCACGCATATTTCATAATAATCCCAATAAATAAAGCTTGCCCTCTTCAAATCAAGAAAGAACAGTGATAAGAAATACCGGTAAACCACAACAGATGGACAAGACTTGTAGCACATCTTTGAATAGTTCAATCAAAGTGGGTGGGGACAAATGTGAGCTTTTCGAAGTTTAGCCCATAACTAACATGCAAGTACAGCGAATCATGTGTTCAACAAGTCACGAGGATAAATGATAAAATATTCAAAAGCAGCAACAACAACAAAAATCATGCATGGTCATGAAAAAATGAAAAAAAAAAAAAAAAACTGTGTATCTATTGTTTAATGTCAATAAAAAAATTAAATGAATATTCCTTATGCAAAAGATTATAGTTTTTGACAGGTTTTCAAATTCAATTATTTTTAACAACTCACAAAGCCTATATTGGATAAAATCCAAGTACCTTCAGAAAAAAAGACATCAGGCACACTCATTAAAATAAATTGCATATGTATCGCTCAATTGAGAATCAAGCAAAATATTAACAAACATTCCTTGTACAAAGACTTTTAGTTTACGCAGGTTTCCAAACAACCACACTCGTAGAGCGCAAGTACAAGTATATAAGCAAAAATCAACCGAGTAATTTCCCCAGAATTACAATCCACAATGCAACTCAAAACTCAAACCAGTGATATTCAATCATTCAAATCACCAAACATAGTGAACGCCAGTGGTCTACACTCAACACCACCAACAACAACAAAAATCAAAAAACGAAAAAAAAAAAAAACACTGAAATTTTTTCAATTCGAAAAATAAGCAAACCACCGAATTCCACATCGAATTTCAAACACCGCATCGGAATCGCATTCGAGTTACCTCCTTTCGCATCCGAAGCAGCGAAACCCTAAAAATCAGAAGAAAAAAAAAACACTGGTGAGAAAAATTACCAGTGAACAATTTCGCCGCGCCTGTTCCAGCAACACACGAAGCAGAACTCGAAGCTGCGCAATTAATTAATCCGAAAAAAAAAAGTTGAATAGAAATCGAGACAGGGATAGAATAGGCGATAACCTAAGAGCAAGGGCAGAGAGAAAGAGAGAGAAAAAAAAATCGAAGAGGTGGAGAGAGAAATATAGAGAGAGAGAGTGATAGAAGGTTTGGTATTATTAAGAGAGAGCATCGAGGAAAAGAGACACACACCACAATTGGCAGAAAGAGAGAGAGAGAAAGAGGATCAGACGACTGTGGTTTGGTTTCCCCTCGAAACCGTTATTTTCCGCATCGAATCTTGATGCAGCTTCGCGCGCGTGTAGCCTCGGCTCACCGGCTCCCGCACGTGCGAGATGCTTAGGGTATGTTGTGGATGCGGTTTGTGTTTGGTTTAGGATATGTCAACGACACAACGTGAAGAAAGAGGGCATGTGTTTTTTTTTCTCCTAATTTGTTTGCTTTTTTTATTTATTTATTATTCATTGTTTATTTCTTTGTTTAGAAGGTGAATTAAATATGGGAACTCCACTGGGTGTTGGTAACAATCATTATAATTAAATTTTTATGGGACGTTGACTTTGTCGTCAACGGAACAGAATCTAGCATGGTAGGTGATAAATAAATAAATGTTTTTTTTTGGTATACGCCTCTTAACGAGATTTTTTGGTTGTGATGCCACTAAATTTTGAGATTAAAGGGTATTAATTATAATTATTTTAAAAGTTAATAAATTTATTGTATATAGTAAATTGTTATTTTAAATGATAGTGTAAAATTATTTTATATTATTCTAACATAACTTTTTTATAGGAAAACTATTTGAAAATACTAAAAAGGGAATATTTTGATTGAAAATTATATAAATGATGTTAAAAATAGTAAGGAGGCGCGTATAAAAAAAATATTTTTTAATATTATTATTTGTTACGTAATATGTGTTACCAGATAAATTATTTATGGAAAAATATTTGGATTTGGTAGGTAATATGGGACTAGATTTGACATTTGAATTTGGTTTTAGGGTTATATGGAATTAAATATAATATTTGGATTTCGTATATTAGTTAATTAATAACAAATTTTTGAAAGAAGTTTCTAAGATCTTTCTAGCGTAGTGTGAAAATACAAAACTCCAATCAAAGAAAGGAATGAAAGCTGGACTTTATCATATGGGGAAAAATAGTACCTTTGCTACAGAGGAAGTAAATTACAAATATTTTTATAAGAAATGTTTTTTGACATTAAAAATTGTGTGAAAAATAAATTTATCATAGTAAATATAAATAGTGATGAGACCAAAAAAATTGATTTAAATGTAAATTAAAATTGATTAAAGTTGGAATTAAAATTCTACGGCTCACTTGCAAATAACAAACATATCCACTGAATGTTGGGTAGGAGATATAAAAACAAAATAAACCCAATATAAGAGGTGAATAATTTTATTAAATTATGTTTTATTTTTATTTTTTTAGATTGCATAATACAATTAACGATTTTATGTCAAATCCAAACAGAATACATTATTTTGCTTATTTTTTATATTGTTATTATTTATTCAGTATTGAGATTATTATTAATAAAAAATAATTTCATACGATTTTAAGATAAAATTAGATTAGTTAATGATGACTAAAAATATTAAAGAAATTGTAATTAATTTAATAAGTAATTATTTATATCTATTATTAACTAACATAAATAATGATTTTTAGATACCATTAAATATATTAATATATTATTAATACATTATTGTAATGAATAAGATAAAAAAATTTATATATAATCTTAAAAGTTAACACTAATGAAATATAGATGCTTCGTTTTATAAATTTGTCAAACTTTATATTTTTTAACAATATAATAATCATGTATATAGTTTATTATAACTAATTTCATAAATTTATAATATTTAGCTTTTGAAACATTAAAATAAAATCAAAGTTAATGATAAACTATTAAATTTATGAAAAGCTTATAACTTAAGTACTCAAAAATAAAAAATTTATGATAAAGTTTATCATACAAAAAGTAAAAAATTCTAACTTTATTTAGTTTTGATCATTTTTTTCTACTCGTGGATATTAGAGTTGGAAATATTCATCAAACTCAAAATTCGCGAGAGACTTAGTTATTGCTGTTAAAGTGATTGTTTAATGTGGATCATGATTGATTGTTTTAAACAAATATTGATTTAATTAGGTAAAAATAATGGGTATATATATGTCATATTTACAACACAACAATTCATGTTATATATTATAATAATTATTATTATTATAATTATTATTATAATAATAATAAAGTTTACATATTTTAAAATTTGTAATTTGATTAAGTTCAAAATATGTGTTATATTTTAAGATTGGATTTCATCTTATCAAAAATATATTCAAATATCTTTAAATTTATTTGTTATAATAGTTATTAGTGTACGTAGGAAATTTCATCATCACATAATTTTATATGTAATGTTTGACAACAATTAATATATAATATTTTATTTAAAATTTGATCATTGTTAATGATTTTAAGCTACATGATTGTTCAATCAACAATACGTTGCTTTACAATTGCAAAAATGAAGCAAATTCATACAGCAAAATTTTTGGTTGGTTCGGTTCAAATTATTTAAGAGAGAAATTCAACTATTTATATTTTGATTAAGTGTTAGTAAACGAGAAAGTATAAAACATGATCATATGTATTTTGTTTATATGACAAAATGATTTTATTTAAAACAGATCAGTAGATGTTTAGTCTAATAGATTATATAATACTTCATAATCTCATTTTTATATGATAAACAATGTTTTATTGCAGAAACGATAAGTATATAGACTAAATGATGGAAATCCTTTAAGTTAAGATTGATTCCAATTGATGGAATTGATGGATAGATGGAAAACATTTATAGATGAAGTGTTTATGGATTTTTGAGTGGCAGGAAGGTGTTTTCTGAAAAAAGGTTTAACCAACTCTCAAGGAAAAAAATCTAGGAAAGAAAGTCTTAAAGAAGAGAAACTCTCCTAATGAACTTAACAACAAGCGAGTTGTAATTTTTGAATAAATTCTCTACTCATTTCAAGTTAAAAATACACTAAATTGAGCCTCCTATTTATAGAAGAAGTGGACATCCAAAACAAGACATAAATTCAAATTTGAATTCCCTAATAAGGTAATGAGTGAATCAAATGACACTTGTTCACTCGTGCTTTTCACACTTGCATCATGTGCAAAGTGTGAGCATGTGTATGTCCTAGGGTTTCTCTTGGGCTTAAGTGAGTGCAATTGAAACCCTAAATAGACTCTTCTAACCATAATCTAACCTTGATTTGCTTCCTCTGTCTGCCAAGATGATTCCTTAAACCATATGTTAACATCAAAGATCTCTTGGGATATGAATTAAAATTGTTATGCTTCAACAACTCCCTAACACATGCATTGTCTTCCGGAAAAGACTATCTAGCATGTACGGTTCTTCACTTTACACGATTTCAAGTAAATACACTTTAATCAAGGACACATAAGTACTACCAACTATCAAGATGTTTCTTTAAGAAGAGAAAAACATATAATGGATGCATGTAATATATTTAATGCAACATCTACGTTCAAGATGATCAGATGAAAGGAAGACTTTCAAATGAGTTGAAGCTGCTCAACATTCATAAAGGGATTTTCAACAACTCTTTTTTTCAACGCTTATATAACGACATTCTTTAAGAAGAAAAAGAGTAGGAAGAAGAGTTACGATTTGCAAAGTGATGAAATGTAGTTGATTTTTTTTAGCTTTAGAAAACTTTATATGAACATTGTTTATGTTGATTAACTAACTAGTATAGTGCTTAAACCTTGTATATGTCGTAAAACTCTATAGTCTTTAGTGAGAAAACCCTTGGGATCTTTTAGATCACCTTTTAGACAAATCTTTGGCTTAGCCAAGAGTGGTTGTGTTCTAAATAATACTTGATGGGTTAGCAAGGATCGGTTACGTTCCAAAAGAATACTCGACTTTTAGCCATAAGTTCCTAAGTGTTCAAATATTACTTCGGTTTTAGTTAAGAGTGGATATGTTCCAAACAACACTTGATGGTTTAGCCAGGAATGACTAGTTCCAAAAGAATACTCAATTTATAACTTGCAGCAGTAGTCTACATAATGAAATCCTTCAGTTAATTGAGAGTTTAACATAATCTGCTATGTTAGAAAAACCAATATAAAAATATGAAATAAATTCTACTTTCCCTTATCTTATTAGGATGACATACTATTAAATTTTGACTAACTTAAGAAGGAGAATTTTTCAAACTACGATTTTGAAGGTCTTTGACAAATCGTTTGTCTAGTTCAAAATTATCGTCTGATTGTGCATCATTAGATGATAATTGTGAAAATTTGTAAAAGGTTTTATACACAATTCAATCCTCCCTTCTTATGTATTTGACTAGTTTACACAAATTGCCTAACTAATTTCAACCAAACCAAACTGCACTACACATTTTTTTATTGGTCCAAACTCAAATCAAACCACACCACGAACATATCTAGTACTAGGTATTAGCCATTAAGCCCATAGTTGCACTTATGTGCACGCACACACACATATGCTATAAAAATAGGTCAAAACACAAGAAAGGAGTGTAGGGTTGTGTTTTAAAACTTTTTGTTTTTTTTCAATGTATCATGATGTTTTATGCTTGACAGACAATCTATCAAACAAAATATTTTCTAAAGTTTGGTTTGCAAATCTCTCCTAAGATTAGTTACAGTTAAATAACATTCAATCTAAAAAATAAGGGAAATAAGGATTTACACTATTTTTTTATATTGGTTCATCTATTAACAAAGGCTACGCCCAATTCTCAATCAATTGATTAAGTTTCATTAGACAGACTACTGATGAAAGATATAAATGAGTATTATGTCAACTCCAACCACTCTTAGTCAACACTAAGTATTATTTGAACCGCAACCACTCATGGTTAAACATAGAATTATGTTTGAATCGTATTCACTCCTGGCTAAACACAAAGTATTATTGGAACACAACTACTATGGTCCAAACATAGAGTATTATTTGGAATGAAACCACTTCTGGATGAGACACAAGAGTATTCATTGAAACTCGACCACTCCTAGATAACATGAGCATTCTTTGGAACACAACCACTCATGGATAAGATTGAGTATTCTTTGGAACGTAACATGATGGAGGACTATCCTAACATCACAAGCCATCACACACATAGCTAAGAGAAGAATACCAACCTCAAGCTTTATGTTAGCTTATATAAGGGTAGAATAAACTTTTCTTTAGGCCTTGTATTTATAGGTCATTTCTAAAGTAGGATAAAAATAACTCAAAGGTACTCTGGAAACCTTCACTTAACATTCAAACAAGGGTTTCAAGAGCTCCTCCATGAGCATGACACAACACCTTTAAGCTTCTAACATTCACCATAGTTAAGTTAGCTTAACTAGGGTTATGGTAGCTTAAGGGGCACACTACCTTCTTCTTGAGAGCCTATAAATAAGTGGCTCATGACTTGTAAACTCGGATTTGGAATCATTTGAATGAAAACTCTAAAAATTCAGACTTCATTCTCTTTCAATCTCCTTTTTGCTAAAGCACCTCTAAGCCTAGTGAAACCCAAGAAAGTTGGCCTAACCTTTTTTTTGACCTAGCACCAAACTTACACCATATCTTCACCATTTCTCTTTCCATTTTTGGTGCTACAGTCATCAACTTCCATTGCATCCTCCAAAACAATCCTCCAAAACAACCGTTAAGCTAAGTATCAAAGAAACAAAATTTGTCCAATGTTTTCAGCATGTTGTCTTCAATTGTTCATCATTGTTTTTTTTTTGTTTTATGCAATTGTTCTTCATTTTTCACCATTCTTAATAAATTTCCACCATTTATTTGTTATTTTCATCGATTAAAAATCAAATTCCAATGTTTAAATTGGTTATTTTTCATCATACAAAAAATTTGCACTATGTTTTGCTATTCATTATTTTGCGTTGTTCTTGCTTTTTTTTCCTTCATTTTAATCAGTTCAATTTGTGTTTTCTATGTTGCTTCACTGTTTAATCTCTCTTATATATTTGGTTAAAATTTTTTCAATTTTCATAAAAATCTGTCTGCATAAAAATCTGTGAAGAACAACCATTGTTCTTGTTGTTTCTGTTAATTCTTTGTTGTTTCTACGTTTAATTCAGTGTTTGATTCGATTTATGTTTGAATTTAGGTGTTGTTTTGTGTTTCCAATCCTTTCATGTCAATTGTTATGTTGTAATTTTATTTCATTAGTCAATTCAATCTAGTTTTCATCCACACTACAAAGTGTTTGATACATTACTCTTAGTTCCACACCAAGTGTTTATCAAAATACCTTTGTCTATTTTAGTAGTATAAGTTTTGCTACATTTTACTTTTTTGTATTCTTGAGTTCTTATTGTACTATTTATTCATTAATGCACTCATATTACATAAACTTCATGGTGTCTTGTAGTTATGTTCTTTAGTTCCTTGAATTCATAGGTTTATTTCGAATTTCAGAATTGTGATATTTTGACCTAGATTTCCAATTTTATTATGAATTTATTTTACATCCAAAAAATTGTGAAAAATTATACATAAGAGCTTTGATATGTTTATAATACCCAGTTAAAACGACACTTCCAAATATAAAGTACAAAAAACTTTATAAGACATAAAAGCCAATACGTTCGTTATGCATAAAAAAGAGTTTTCCTGTGTAGTTTGCTCTTTTGGAATTTACTACACCTTATTACTTTGGTGTTTTGTGTTGAAATTTTTACCAGACCTTTCTTATAGTATTTTTTTCTGATTAAAATTTGAGCCTCAAATTCTTTGTACAAAATTTGCAATAAATTTTGGAATCATCATTGTCGGCGCTGAAAGTAAGACTCAATCCTAAGTGTTAAGCGCTTCACTGTATGTCAACTTGCTTGATTTGTTTCTCACTGAACATACATCCGTTTGACCTCAAATTTGTTGCGCTTTACCACATTTTGAGTTTATATATTAGCATAAAAATTCCATTCACAAATTCACTCTAGAAAAATTCTCACAAATTCTAGATTAGGTGTGCCAATTTACTCTAGATTTTTGTTTTCTTGACCTATTCTAGAGCTTATTTTAGGTTCATTTTGTTTTGTGCAAGCCTTTTATTGTGGCCTTACTTTTTGCTTTTCATTTTTGGCTTTTCATTGTTGTTGTCACATAATTTTCCATTTGAGCTCAACTTTCCAAAATATTTAGGACCCATCTAGTCTTTATTTTCACTTGCATTTTCTTTTGCTTTCTTATTTTCTATATTTGTCTTCCTTCTTTTAATTTCTTGAGTTTTACATCTCTGTGATACTTAGGATTTTTCCCCTTGATTATATTAGACCTTTCGTTGGTCTTAGGTTTTCATATTTGCGTACACGCACACAATCTAGATTTCAGAACTATTTTGAAGTTCTTTGAGAAAACTTTTGTGAGCATTATCTAAGGTAAGCTCTGACTAGGAAAGGCCTCATACTTAAGTATTCTATTGTGACTCACCTCACTTTCCTGGTAGTGAACTTAGATAATTCTCATTATAGAATCCTTGACTAACTTCACCTAAAACAAAAATAGTTTTTGAAAACATTTATCCCTCAAGTTGAATTCAAACCTTTTATGAAAACTCTTTCATTTTTTTTTCTTCAATTCAACAATGAGTGATCCATCACATAATTCTAGTGTTCATGGTAACCATAACACTCAAGAACCTATTGATGTCCATGCAACACTAGCCAAAAATTCACAAGCAATTTCTAGGTTGAGAGAAATGATTACAAAATACATACAAACTCAGGAAAGTAAAACTCATAGGTCTAGGAATAAGCATGGGGAAGGTTGACATAGACCTAAGAACAGACTCGGGAAGGGCATCATAGAAACAAATAACCTTATAAGAAATCATATTCTCCAAGTGAAGAGGTTTTCCATCACCACCATAATGTGGATCAATACCTTAACTCCTTCTACCCTATGAAGGATTGCAAGAAGGAGGGTTACCCTTCCAAAACACAATCTAGGGATTTAAAAGCAAAACTATACTATGTGGAAGAGCATGAGAGAAATAAAAAGCTCAGGGATGAGACAAAAGAATTTCTTAAAATAGGGAAGAAAATTATATATGAGAAAAATACTATGTTAGAAGAGAAAGATAATTTAGATAAAAATCAGGATCTCTTAAAAGGGAAGAAAAATCTCCATCTACAAAAAAATCAACATGAGGTAGTTCAAGATATATATCAGCAACCATTAAAGCTTTCTTAAAATAACTTAAAATTAAGAGAATGGGGTAAGCCTTTTACCTCAATTAACATAAGGCATGTTCACTATTTTGGTAGATGACACTATCAGTCTACCCCTTCTTCTAAGTCTTTTAAAAATGACGAGTCTAGACCTAGTACTTCCCACGTTGTTTCTATTTCCTCTTGCTCTAGTCTTACTTTATTTAACAACACTAGCCAACTTAGTACTACACACAAAGAGAATATTTGTCAATCAGATTACCAAACTCTTAAAAATTATTTTCTCATTATGGATAATAAATCATGTTATAACTTTAGTACTACTTGGCTAGTTGAATCTCAACTTTGATGCTCATTTACTTTTTTCTGAAAATTCTTGGATTCAAATTTATAGGGATCTAGTTGAGGATCAATAAGTGAAAGCCAAGCTCTCGCTAGGACACTATGTTGATTATTTTTTTTATGTAACATTATGTCCTTAAAAGCTTGTAATCTTTCCTTGGAATGACCTGGGCGATTTGATGATAATTTTTTTTACCATGACCATTCTAATAAAATCACTTTCACTTCCAAAGAAAATAAATTTGTGGTTAGTCTTTCACTACCTTCATACATAGTGGAAAACCAATTACAAACATAGTTGAAAATGGAAGAATCTCTATCTAGTGATGAATTAGGTATGAATAAATAAATTATAAAGAAAACCTTAGTAAAGCTTTGCCTAGATGACATGATCAAACTAAAACTAACAGTACTCCTTGGATCAATTTTGTCTACTTGTCAAGTAAGGTGATGAGAATCAAATAAAGGAGGCTTTTATTAATGGAGGAAGAGGACATCCACCCTCACATTTGAAGTTCTTCCTTCTAGTCTTCACAAAATTAAAAGAAGACATAAAATAAAGATGAGGCCCAAGCCCAAAGCCCAAGCCCAAGCCCAAGAAGGCCAAAGCCCAAAGAGCCCAAGTCCATCCCATGAGGGGCAAGGCCAAG
>Ga0123342_1002660_pt1 | contig 29453 bp, 11 predicted proteins | sample Turbeawhitnodule_FD_89960 | JGI IMG/M metagenome (GOLD analysis project Ga0123342, IMG submission 89960) | Root nodule microbial communities of legume samples collected from Mexico - Turtle bean Mexico white nodule | ecosystem: Host-associated > Plants > Roots > Nodule | place: Mexico: Nepantla... | reverse complement strand
CCGCAGCGGCGCCGCTCTGTTTCTTTGCAGGTTCTTGAGGTGGATCTCGAAGAGGAACGGAGGTTCGAAGCGGTGCGCACGTCGATCCTTTGACGAGGCAGTTTCCAGCGTTCCGGTCAACAGACAGGATCAATATATATATATATATATAAAAGTTATAAATAATAAATTAAACTTATCTAATTTCCTAATATTTTTATTATTTTTAATTTTAAATATTAAAAAACGTATATTAAAATTATATATTGATTTTTTTTTATTTATTTTATACATTATAAAATTAGAAAACTATTGAAATCGTTTATCCACATATATGATTTTTTTTTAAATCCTAACGTGGTTAGCGATTTTAGTATTCAATAAACATAATTCACGTTGACGATTTATCCATTTCTGGACATTATTTTTATCCATTTTGAGAAATTAAAAAAAAAATTACACTACTTTAAGAAAAAAAAAACCAAGAAACACACAGGAAGAAACAAACTATAAGATAAACAAAATAACTAATTGTTGAAAGCCTTGGCCCATTAAAATATTATACATGATGTTTATCATGTAATATTTTGGTGTGACATTTTTTTAATAATAATAAAATTAAGCTCTTGAAAATATTAGTTGATAACGTACTTTAAAAAATAAATTGATACATATACTAATAAGTTTTTAAAAGATATTCTAAAATTTCAAAAATAAAGTAAAACCATATTCTATATTCTCTGCATTAAATAAAGTTAATATTTATTACATATTATATATTCTGGTTTTAGTAACTTTAATATGAACTTGTAATAATAAAACAGCAGTCTAAAAAATAAAAATTGCAAAGACAGAAACGACGTCGTTAAGCGGAGAAGAGAAAGAAAGGAACAACGTCGGTTCCAAGAGCCTCAAAACACAGTTGAGAAATCAATTTCGCGAGAATCAGAGAGGAGGAAAACAAAGAGAACTCAATTCGCAGCTATGGAGGAGCTACTTGTAGCAGCACTCTCGATGCTTCTCGTCGTAGCGTTGATTCCACTCTACCTATGGAAGCGACGTCAGGATTCTCAGCCTCCACCTCACCGCGACGAACCTCCTCAGGTTTGCACCTTCTTCCAACTCCATCACTCTTCCCTCATTTCGTCACTAAAACCTAATCGTTTCATTTTTAAAGTCAGAATCGATTTTTTTGATCATTGATAACCAATCGACAGGCTCCGCGGAGAGAAACCGTGGTGCGCGCCACCGCCACTCGTCGTATGCGTCGCCGACCTGCCGCGTCTGGAGCTAGCACGTCGAGAGATCCACCTGCGGCGTTAGAAGGTTTCTCGTTTTACACTTTTATTTATTTATTTTTAATTTGTTTTGTGTTATGTGAAATGCAATAATGCCTTGGTGAATGAAAGTGTGAGTCAGAGATCTTACTTCTTCATAAATCCGAGATGAGTTATTTTACGCTAAGAATGTTTGGATAAACTTTGAAAAAAAAAAGAACAAAAGTAAAATTATCTTTTAGGAAATTAATATAAAAGAATTTCCATTAGCTTATGTAAAACCAATTTTAAGTTAGGGAGGAGTTCGTTTCATATTTTCTTCGTATTTTCTCATCTTACCATAAGTGCTCGTAAAGAATCTTGTTCAAAATGAACTCAAGGACGGTTGATAGATGTAAAATCGTGGAAATTTGGTGAATTTGTGGGTTTATGTTTTGCTATCTTGTTGGATACGTTAATGTTATGTATTTTTAGTGTTTAGGTTAGAATGAGATATAGAGATATTTGTGCTTGTGGAGTCAACTGTTTGACTTATGATTTGCTTAGATAAATTTCTCAATAATAATTTATGGGGAAGTAAAGGTAAATTAAAGTAAACTTTTCTCATAAATTAGAATTAGATTATTGACAGTTTTCTTTTTAGCTTCTCCAAAAGCTGATCTTTACTTACGTATAAGCTAAACTAATTTTAACTTACCAGAGAAACTCATTCGTTTTACCTCTTTATTTTCTTCTCTTATAAGTGCATATTGAGAAGTTTATATGGAAGTACAGTTGGACTGGCTGGTGAATGAAAGCATGCATAGAAATTGCTTCTTGAAACTGGGTTGCAATTTTGAAGTGATTAACTGTTTACATGTAAACAGAATCTGCTGGTGAGAGTGAGGATGAAATTGCTGGTGAAGGGTATTATGAGGCTAAAGCATCAAAGAAAAAGGAAATCAAAAGGCAAGAGAGGGAAGCACGGCGTCAGGTATTTTTCTTTTTGTTTTGTTTTGTTTTACAAACTAGTACAATTAACTTTAGGGTAATTATATGTGGACACCTAATATCACAAACACTCCATTAACACCTATTATCTCTCTCCCAATCACATCGCCTATCATACCTACACTTCTCTCTCTATCTCTCTCCAGGTGTCAACTAGCGTGGTGAAGTCCGCCTATCACTTTCCTTCTTTTCACCTGAGTATATTTTTGGCTGGATTCTTGCTTTTTGCACCATAGCTTGTGGCCTTCAATACTAATTTACAAATGAACTATAATGTTTGAATTTGATTTACCGAAAGGGATGGTTTTCTTGAAATGAAAGTTGTTATCTGTATTTTAAGGTTTAGTAATGGACACCTGACTCAATCTATATTATTATTATTATTAAAACTGTTCATTTTCTCTACACGTTTCACTCTCTTCTGAGAATGCTTCCTGCCTAAATGGGATTACTGTAATTTTGTTAAAAAGCATGGTTATTTTTTTTGACCTCTGTTATTGTTTTTCCGATGCAGTGTGCATGGCTACTGTCCCTAATTTGTATTTAATTCTCAAAATAATACTTAAAATGTTGAGTGTTGGATTCAAGGCAACTGCCCTTCCTTGCCTGTCCAGGGCATTGTTATGTATTTTTTGAATTTCTATGCTTAATGTTTCTCTTATTTGAAGGATTTCTCTATGTTGGTTAAAATTTAAATAGTTGTATTTTGGTCTTTCTTCTTGGAAGGCTGATGAAGCTGCACGAGAGTCAAAGCAGACAAAACAAGATCGTTATTCAGAAATTCGAAGGTTGAAGGATGAGGAGCGTGAGGCACAGGAGCGTATGTTGGTGAGTTCATTACCTTGTTCTGATTTGGTTTTAGTATCAATTTTGTTATGGTTTATTAACTTGCAAAGCACATGTCATGGTTCATATAGGAAGAGGAAGCCAAAGCTCAGAAGGCTAAGGAGGAGGAGGCTGCTGCATTGGAGTTTGAGAAGTGGAAAGGTGAATTTTCAGTTGATGATGAAGGTACCCTTGAAGAAGTGCAGGATAGTGCTGAAGACTTGCTAGCCAATTTTGTTGAATATATAAAGGTTATTCTCCAATATTTTCCTTCATTTCCCCTTAATAAATTTTTCAAAATTTATTCATGCAAAAATTAAAAATTAATAGCAATTAACTAGGACTATCATTGTCATCTTTGAAGAGGTTTTATAGCCATACTAATTTAGATAATTGTGTAATCATTCAGAAGCACAAATGTGTTCCCTTAGAAGATCTTGCTGCAGAATTTAAATTGCGAACACAGGTATTCTTTAATATGTTATTCCTTTATTTGGATCAGCTCCTCTACACAGGATGATCCCATGCCCCTATTTCTACTATTACATGTGAGTATGTGACTAAGATAAATAAGATATGATGCTACTCCAATCTGATATCATATGATAGAAAAATAAGAGTTCTGGAGTGGAGAGATGGAGGAAGGGAAAATGGAGATGTAAGGTAGAGTGAAGTGAACAGTTCATTTCTACTAATTACGAAATGATGTTTGTTTTACGTCATCTTTTTTTTTTTTTCATTCCCGTGAATGTGAAGATGCGAATTAAGGTTCATACCTTCGTTAGGCAGCAATGAAAACATATTCCCTGGTATCTTTATTTCCATGACAATGTCTCCTGAAAATAGAAGTTATTGTTTGCAGTAACTACCTATTTCCATTACATTCTTTTCTCTCTTTATTTTTAATTTTATTTTATTTAATTATTAAATACCAACCAAACATGTTAGGTGAAATATCATTGCTGGGCATAATATTTCAAAGAATATGATATCTAGGAATACAAAATTATAACGTGAAACAAATGCCCCCTTAGAATGGCTCAATACATGAGTGATCATATAATTCTATTCATCTAGGATGTTGTTGTGCAATCCTATTTGTTTTCTTGTGCCTTAGTGCTCAGTTACAGTTTACAATTAGCATCACTGGGCAGTGAGGGAAGACTGTAGGATCGTAGTTTTCATCCTTCTCTGTTCTTTATTACAGGCAGGGTTGTATATGAACCCATTCTCATGACCTTTTGGGCCCTAAATATATCCTTCTTCATGTGACAGCCATGAATCGTTCTATCTAGACTGATAATACAACCACAGCTGCTGATTTGAGAAATTGAAACTCCTAAATCCCCTTTGTCTCAATCAATAAGAATTACCTGACCTCCCTCTCTTCTCTCTGACCTGACCCCTCTTACTCAGACTTCCTTAATGACGGCTCTACATCTTTTGTTTCTTTGCCCTTGATCATTGGAACTCCACTCAACATTTGAAGCCCCCTTCTGTTTCTAAAGCCACAGATTGAGTTTCTTTAGGGCCTTTTGTTTCAGATTAAGCCTCTACTATATGTTTGGACTGGCTTTTGTCCAGTTCCCTTTTTCATCTGTTATTTCACTTTTAATAATCATTGTCAAATGTACAAGAGATTATAGTTTTAATAATACAATAACTATGGAAATAAATATTAAAGTTCTCCTTGAATGTCATTGGTATTATTAGGTATGTATTGCTTTATTTTATTATTACTGATTACAAACAATTTATTTTAATATTTTTGTGTTAAATTATACTTTATATTTTATGGCAGGATCTTATGATCCGTGCTACAGTCCCATGGTTTATGATCTTTCACCCTTTCTCTTGATCTTAGCTAGTGTCTTGGTATTTTAAAAATTGTAGACTTGCGAATTGCACATAATAACTAGGTAGTTTTAGTTATATGTTTTCTACAATTGATAAAAAAAGGATACTACAAAGAGCAGAGAGCAGAGGAAGATCACAGAACAAAGTCCCTCATCAAGAGCAACCTCTCTCAATATGCAATACTGAGGCCTAAACTAAACCCCTACGTAGTTTGTTCTCTCTCAAACACATTCAACCTCTTGAAATGCAGAAACTTCCATGCAATATCTTAGAAAGTGAGTTTTAAGCATAAATTTAACCTCACAAAACTAACTTGTAAGGTGAGGTTTGCATCCACTTATATATTATAATCTAGTACTTTACAATACGAAATCTCCAACATACACCCTCATGTTGCATGTGATTAGATATTTGTAAGTGCCTCATGTTGCATGTGATTAGATATTTGTAAGTGATCTGATGATGGTATGTGACACAACAAATACTAGAATAGACCCTTATACTATCTTAGAAAGTGGTCTTTTTTTAACTCTCACTCAACCTCACAATATTGAATTGTAAGGTGCGGTTTGGACTGACTTATATGCTATAATTTAGTCATATTTCTTGTTAATGTGAAATATCCAACACAATATATAGAACACCACCTGATAACTGGCGCAAATCTAGCATTGTCTAAATGACTGTCTTGAGACCCAAAAAACTGATAATTCTGATACATTACTTCCTAAATTACTGTCTAAAGGTAACATTATATAAACTGTCCTATCAAGAACCTTGTTATTTACGCTAATACTGGAACACAATAATTAAAATGGGTGCACTACAAGTAACAATCAATCAAAATGCGCTACTCTCCTTTAAGTACTAATTTGTTTCATCATCAAGTATTTTGCAATACAAACATCTCCCTTTTGGATGAAGATCCGTAAAATAATTCCTGTTCCCATTTCCGGGAGAAGAGATACAGGTCTTTCAAGTTGAATTATAGTTCCATTTGGGTAATTTACTCTATAATTTTATGGGTATTAGACCAAGTGGTGATAGTTTCTAAGTAGCGAAGCTCTATATTGTACTTTGTTTTGTGACACTATCATTATATTTAAGGATGAATATTGTTATAGTTTGTACTGTCTGAGCGATACATTTTTCATTCACCAGCTTCCTTTATTTTGTACTCATGCAGGAATGTATCAATCGTATCACATCGCTGGAAAGTATGGGTATGCCCTTTTCTTAGCATTGTTACTCAATCTAATTACTCTGTTGTGGTTGTTGAACGAACAGTAAGTTTTTTTTCTTTGTGCAATCAAGGTACGTGCATTTTGTTGTGTTCTGGTATGTTGTGTCAAAGTTAGTGTTTGAGTTATCTGATAATTTTTCATAATTAATATATCTAGTTTTTTTTATTGTTCGTTCGGACTCTTAAGATCTAATAAATAAACATTCTGCATCCAGAAAGAATTTATATTACCTTTGTACATTAGAGGAAGGTACTCTTATTGAATAAAATTTATTGAAAATTACAAAATCAAGAGGAAGGTTTGTTAAATAAGAAGAGAGATTCACATTAATTTGTGTTTTCCAACGAATTTCAACCAATAATTTAGAGTATTGGAAAACCGTGTTAGAGGATGTGTTAGTATATCTTTTGAACTTTGTCTTTACATGATTCCCTTTATAGGAATTTCTACTGTAAGATTAAGTTTGTTTCATGTTTCCTAATAAAAGATAATTTTAAGTAGCTACTACTATTAAGTATGCTGCTCTTGTATCCTTTTTTTTAGTAGTTGCTACTTGATAAAATTAAAATTTTTATACGTTCAAATGTTACTGCCTGTTTTTAAGTTATACGATCATTGTCTTTCAGCTGCCAAGGTGGATGCCTATAATGAGTTATTTTTGTGCATCAGGTCGGCTTTCGGGTGTTATGGATGACAGAGGGAAATTTATATACATCTCCCAAGAAGAGATGAATGCTGTTGCTGATTATATTAAGCGGCAAGGGAGAGTTAGCATTTCCCACTTGGCAAGTAAATCAAACCAGTTCATTGATTTAGAGCCTAAAGCTCAGTACACCGACGACATTAATATTGGGGAGGAGATAACTGTCAACTGAGTTTTTTTTTTCTTTTACTTAAGGGGTGGGGGGAAACTAGTGATGTACATAAACAAAAAAAGCAGCAATGATCTGGTTAGCCTAGGGTTTGGTACATGACTTGGAACAGCTTTAGTATAACAGCAATTTCAGATTTTTTTTCGTGCCGAAAGTAAACCATATAGAAGGATCGTATTTCAAGAGGCAGATCTACATGTCTGAAGATGAAAGTCTCCCCAACACACTAATTTTGGAAATTGTATTACATTTTGTTTGCCTTTTGTAACAATTTTAGCATTCCTTGCAGATCCACGCCAGTTGTCTGATGGCGAAATTTGAAACTTATGATATTTTGAAGAAAGAAATTCAAACCAGAGATAAATTCAAACCGTTGTTCTTTTAACGTGAATGATTGTTGAGCCTCACCTATTTTAGATGACAGTAGATAAATAAGGTGAGGGCAAGATGCCATAACTTTTTCGACTTTTTTACCTCTAGAATATTGGTTTCAGAATTCAGATTTTCCACGAGAAAGTTGAGTGGAGTCACTCACATTTTAAAGGGCTCCGATATATAGATACTCGCCATGTGGCCAACCAGGATACAACTGATGACATGATATGTAAAATGATTCTTTTATTGTACTGTGGGCTCATATATGTTGTTGTGGACAAATTCGAAATGTAGGATTTAAATTAGTGGTGATATTTGGAGTTCTTCCGCATTTGAAATTTGTTCTTAGGTTTTGGAAGATTGCGAGTTGAATTCAAATTTCTATGCGATTTGGAGTATACTTTGTAGTGTGATTTGGGGTGTCAACGGAGATTGGTTTTTGGTTTTCGTTTGGTTAGTTTGATTGTATTTTGGTTTTGATGTTGGAGTTTTATAGGATTGATGTGTGAAAATGCGATTTTGTTCTTTCCTTTTGTGATTAAGTGTCATTGATTTCCAATTTTGTGGTGTGTATTTTTTATTTCTGTTTTGGGTTTTGATTTTACTGGTTAATTAGGGTTCCATTTTGAATTTTGATTTTAGGAGTGGGTTCAAATTTGATTTTTTATTTTATTTCAGGGATTATTTACGGTTTTGTCTTGAGTTTAGATTTTAGGGATTATTTAGGATTTTGTTGTGAGATTTTATTTTAGGAGTTAGGTAAGACTTTGATTTTATGGTTATTTAGGGTTTCGTTTTGGGTTTTGATTTTAGAGATTTTGATTTTTCCACTTTTTTAAGTCTTTATTTTAAGATTATGAATTTTGCAACACAAACAAAAGTTGAAAGTTGTGTTTAAGGATCAAATTCAAATATGTTTCTTGTTTTAAGTTTGTTCTTCCCTATTCATTTTACATAAAATCATATTCTTATATCTACTCATCATATTTATGTATTCATCCATCATGTAATTTTCATTCCTATAAAAGTTTAGACTAGTGAAATATTATCATTTTTTCTCATTATATTCTTAACCATTTGTCATGGAATGAGAAAAGAACTTAATTAATGAGAGACAAATAATGTGTTCAAAAGAAGACAAGGATTATTTAAATATTAATTCAGCATTTTATTTGGATTATGCGTGTTTGTATTTCTCTTCTATGTTGTTGCACACAATGGAATGTATTCGGTTTTAGTACTTCGAGAAAGAGATAAAGAATCCATATGCCGTGCAACTGAGGTAGAATTACTTTGGTTGCATGTTGTGTTCCAGTAGCTCTTAAATGGAAATTTGTAAAATCATTTTTGCGAATTCTTATACTCTATACCTATATTATAGGATTCCAATTATGTTATTATTATTTTTAGGGCAGCGAAATTGAAATAAATCAAAGTTTCATATTCCTTGATGGTATATTTAAATTAAATTTCACTAGGTTTGAGATAAATGCAACTACTTCATTTCCGATTTAGTTAGATGTTTGCACATTCATGCTATTTTATAATTAAGTTCTTAAGTAAGGAATTGTAAACTTTCTGCGTCTATCTAATAACCAAAACGGAAAATTAATTCTTACGCCTAAACAGTTTATGTCAAATAATTTATTAGTTTCATATAAATTTGTAGACTAGTTGGTAAAATTTTTTACAACTTAATTGTCAACATATAATAAAGCTGCATTGGACTTGGTAATTCTGCAGACTGCAATTGATAGATAGGCACCTACCTGAGATCGGAAAAGAGACTAATATTTTATATGTAGATGATATAAAGTGTGCAGTACGATAATTTCAAACTAAAATAGATAAAACCACTTAATCACAAGGCTTATCAACCAAAAAGTGTTAGGACATTGTCTCAACCCAAAGATGTAAGAATGAAGCCAGTATTCTAAAATCAATTATGAGAAGAGGAAGTTTGTGGTCATTAAGAAAAATTACATACAGGGACTAGTCATCTAACACAAAATTTTTGTTAGGACCATAACTTGATTACAAAACTGTGATGAATGAGTTTAAGGCCAGTTTACTTCAAGTTGGTCCACTTAATTTTTTTTTGAGTAAATGTTGTTAGTCATTCATAACTTTAGTATCTTGAGTAATCTATCATACACAAAAATAATACATACTTTGGAGTAATATTATGTAATCAACTCTGGAAATTATGTGTTTTTGCTAAACCATGTTGTTGGGTAGAAAAAGCATCTATTGCCACTTAAAGAAAGAATAAAAACTACCCCCAAAGTACCTTGATTATCAATACATGACATTAACATTCCTATTGTAATTCACGTGTACTAAGTCTTATGAGTATGATTTTATTTTGAGTAATGATATATTCTCAACTATGACGTGATTGCGCCAGGATATCGTTGATGATGTAATGCGGGAAATAATTTTTTATTATATTGTAGGACCCATATGTTTCAATGAAGAAATACAAAAATTAGGATACAATTTGATAAGATACAATTTGATGGAGATATTGGGGTTATTATTCATTTATGAAATTTCTTCACAGCTTTCCAAAGAGTGTGAGCTGGAGAGGGGATTCAAATTACAGTGTGATTTTGGGCGTCAGATACTATTGAGGTTGATTTTTGTTTCATTTGTTTGATTGTATTTTGGTTTCGATGTATGAGATTTTGGTCTATCCTTTATGATTGGGTGCCATTAATTTTCGATTTCATGGTGTGATTTTTGGTTTTTGATTTCAATTATGGGTTTTGATTTTAGGGGTTATTTAGGGTTCTAATTTGAGTTTTGATTTAGGGGTTATTTAGAGTTTCGTTTTGGGTATAGATTTTAGGGGTTATTTGGGATTTTGTTTTGTGTTTCGATTTTAGGAGTTATTTAGGGTTCTGATTTGGGTTTCGATTTTCGGGTTATTTAGGCTTTTCAATATGATATCAAAATCTTTCCAATATGATGAGTACAAATAAAAAAATTATAAATTATATTTTAAAATGTGCTAAAGATATATTTTTTTAAATATGACCACCACATCACCCGTGACCAACTGGGAATGTAAAAATAACCCACCATCCACCCACGTCTAATATGTCTATCAATCCATCTTGATTCTCGCAAATACCATGTTCAAAAATTACAAAACTTTTGCATTGGACATAAACATATGTTGTGATCACCACTTAAATAGGCAGGGATCACCACTTACCATAACCACCGTGATTGTAAAAAAAGTGAAGCCTTGACCAAACTAAGTTAAATCCCAAAACATTATGTGTTGTGTGCAGAAAATATTACACAAATCATCACTTATTCATGCCCTCATCCCCACTTATTATGGGACAAAATCCAATGGCAACCACATCACCTGTGACCAACTAGAAATGCAAAAATAACCTTAGGACCATCCACCCACTAACAATAAGTCCATCAATCCATCCTCATTTTCACAAATACCTCGTTAAAAAGTTGTATAATTCGTCCATTGGGCACAAACTTATATTGTCATAACCACTTATATAGATAGGGATAATTAGTTACCATGACCACCGTGACTGGAAAAAAACTAAAGCCTGGACCAAACTAAGTTAAATCCAAACACATTAGAAAGTATTACACAGATCACCACTTATTCATGCCCTCATCCCCACTTATTATGGGACAAAACCCAATGACCACCACATCACCATGACCAACTGGGAAGGAAAAAATAACCTTAGGACCATCCACCCACAACCAATAAGTTCATCAATCCATCCTCATTCTCACAAATACTCAATTAAAAAGTTGCATAATTTGTCCATTGGGCACAAACTTATACTGTAATCACCACTTATTTAGACAGGGATCACCACTTACCATGACCACCATGACAGTAAAAATACTAAAGCCTGGACCAAACTAAGTTAAATCCCAAAACATTATATGTTGTGTGTAGAAAGTATTACACAAATCACCACATATTCATGCCCTCAACCCCACTTCTTATGGAACAAAATCCAATGATCACCACATCACCCATGAGCAATTGGAATGCAAAAATAACCTTAGGACCATCCACCCACTAACAATAAGTCCATCATCCTCATTCTCACAAATACTCAGTTAAAAAATTGCATAATTCGTCAGTTGGGCACAAACTTATACTGTGATCACCACCTATTTAGGCAGAGATCACCACTTACCATGACCATTGTGATAGTAAAAAACCCGAAGCCTGGACCAAGATAAGTTAAATCCCAAAACATTATGTGTTGTGTGCAAAAAGTATTATGCAGATCACCACTGATTCATGTTCTCGTCCCTACTTATGTTGTATGCACCACTTATTTAGACATAGATCAACACTTATTATGGTTATTTATTATGTGAGTTAAAGTTTGAGTTTTTGCTTTTGCCATTGTACTAAGTCTAACAAAAAATTCTTTTAACTACTACATAGGCCAATTAGTTATGTACATATTAATGAAATAACCTATTATTATATAACTTAATACATAAAACACAACATAAATGTAATGAAACATACAATTCCTTTTGTCATATCGAATATAACAACATAAACATATGACATTAAATAAATTTATGATTTTATATTAACAACAAAATAAATATTAATAGACAATTAATCTTTAATGACTAATACAATAATGTCGCTAAATTATGTGTTCTATGTTCAAATCATAAATATGGGTTAAAACAAAAAATATTTAATCACTAATAGTACAATGTCTAAAAAATAAACTAAAATTAACAATAAGGCAATCAATCATATATAACTACGAACGCTCCCTTCTTTTCATGGAATACGTGATCCAAGGTGTTTTCAAAATATGAGCCTTTACTCGAATTCTGGGTTCACGTTTCATGCGTGATATCATGTTTCTTTTTTTATTTGACACCTTTTCTTCATCTTTTTTTTTTTCGTTTTCCCCATCTTGTTGGTGTTCTTCGTGTTGTCTTGCGTCAATGTCATTAAACTCATTCATTTTCCTATGCATAATCCACTGACAACGGTTTAAGTACAGGTGAAGGATAATCTTCTGGAATAGACTTGTGCATTTCACTTATGAATAACTTTAACTCCTTCACAACCTTCTCAAGATTGATACTTAAATAATCCTGCTCCTTAGCTCGAAAAACCATTTCTATAATTTCTTGAAGCATCTGACGAACATCATATTTTGTTGGTATGTGAATGTTAAATGCACATCTAACTTCTTCAAAGTCTTATTTGACAATTACACTCTCAAACTCTTCCTTAGACATAAACAATTGAACAATAACCTAATTACGCAAATAAAAATGACAAAAGTAAATCAATGCAGTACTACATCAACAACAACAATATTAACCTACATATTTCAATTGAAATGAATGCCTTACCAAATTGTTTTCCAATGTAGATGCAATTTCATGGTCCCCGAGTCTAAAGTCCATCCAATTCAAAATTCTAGGAAATTTAATTGTTGTGGATGCACTTTTGTCTCGTATGAGAAAAAAAATGCTCTAATGCCCATATCTATATACCATGAATTTTATAAATTTCAATCATGTTCAAATCATAAATATGGGTTAAAACAAAAAATATTTAATGACTAATAGTACAATGTCTCAAAAATAAACTAAAATTAACAATAAGGCAATCAATCATATGTAACTATGAACGCTTTTTTTTTTTCATGGAATACGTGATCCAAGGTGTTTTCAAAATAAAAGCCTTTACCCAAATTATGGGTTCCGTTTCATGCGTGATATCATGTTTCTTTCATAATTTGATACCTTTTCTTCATCTTCTTTTTCATTTCCCCCTTCTTGTTGGTGTTCTTCGTGTTGTCTTGCGTCAATGTCATTAAGCTCATTCATTTGTCTATATGTATAATCCACTGAGAACGGTTTAAGTACAGGTGAAGGACAATCTTCTAGAACAGACTTGTGCATTTCACTTATGAATAACTTAAACTCCTTCACAACCTTCTCAAGACGGGTCCCCGAGTCTAAAGTCCATCCAATTCAAAATTCTAGGAAATTTAATTGTTGTGGATGCACTTTTGTCTTGTATGACAAAAAAATGTTGCAATGCCCATATCTATATACCATGAATATTATAAATTTCAATCATGGTCAATAAAATATGAAATATATTACGCATATCAACTAAATTATATAACCATAAACATTTCAAAGTATTTGTAATAAGTACACACATCCAACAATGTGGATATTTGATGGATTTGATTCGTTCCTAATAGACATCAAAGTTGAACACAAACTATGTACCAAGTACTCATAAACTACAATACCCCAATTAAACCTGTTTAGTTGCCCTAAATCGTCCAAAGCGCTAAACAACCCAGAATGAACAATACCCATTTTATTTGGTAGTAAATAATCTGAAAGCTTTAACAATATGTACAATCTAGAGAAGTCCTCAACATAACCATCATTGTCAAACTTCATAATTTCATAAAAAATCATCTTCACATTTACGTTATTAGTTTCAAATAAAGTCATAATATGAGTGTCGTCTGCTGTTTTGTGCAACTCTATTTTATCTCCTACAACTTTCAACCCCAAACCTAAACAAACATCTAACAAGGACAATTGGACAACTTTAGACCTTATGAAGAAACTTTGTCTCCTCTCCACTCACCTAGAACACAACTTCCTAAGTAGCGTTCGACTCAGTTTTACCTTGTCACCCAACAATATTAGCCATGGAAATGGGGTTGATTGAATTAAACTCTTATGTTCACGAGTTAAGCTCTTATTCACTACACCCAGAAAACTTGTCCTATAATAATGTCAAAACACCTACATATAAAATGGAAATAGAAAGTCATGAAAAATAAAAATCTTGATGTGTAGTGAACAAATTATGTTTTTGTTCAATCAGACCATATGCTTCATGACCAAATCATCAACTTCACTTGCATTTCCCTCCATTATATCCTGAAAAAAAAAACACGAATTTCAAAATTTATACTTGTAAACCAATATAACCAACTAAGATACTGACCACAACCTAACTAAGACCAAATAACAATGGTAGTGCAGTAAGGATGGTGTGATTCCAAGACTTACCACTAAGACACATGCAGGTACACCCAAAAGCACAATAAAGACATGATATGCCTATAATTTGTACGTGAATTTATAAATTATAATGAATATAAAAAATACAGGAATTTATGCGCTTTTCAAGTCTTCATGATCTTTGAAGTGGAGAGTAGATCACGTCTTAATGGTGGTGATGCCTATAATAGGATGAATCTATTTGGTGAAAAGGAGTACTATGATGTTATGCTAGCAAGACATGCTGAAAGGGGATTAGACATTCATAATCACATGCAAGGTGGTTCGAATGACATACTAAATTATGAAAGGTAGAGGTCAAGGATAAACAATCCTATATGTTTGACATCAATATGACATCACTTTACATATATGCTCTTTTTTTATATAAGTTTAGTTCAATTTTCATCCCTCTTTCTATTCACAACTCAAATTCAAAACTTTGTTTAACGAATCGAAATCCAATACTTTTCTACCTAATACATGTTTAGTAAAATATTTTTTTCAAGATTATAATTTATGTTATAATGAATAACAACTTCTATTCATTATAAAATTTTACGAATTTCATGATAAAAACACAATTTTCAAATTAAAATGCAAACATCCATCACAATAATTAATATAACAACAGTAGCTTTCCACAAATATCTAAAAATGTTATAAGTGGTCCTAATTCAATAAAAGAACATGAACTAAAACATGTTAAAATGAAAATTAATTTAATTGTTCAACAATCAGTTCCATCAAATTTGCAGCATGTTATATGAACATCTAAAGTATTTATTATCTATCCTTCCCTTTAACATATAATTTCCATGATGTACATTCCATGGTAATTCCCAACTGTAAAACACAATTAATAATATAACACATGTAATGAATTCCAAAAGAAAATACACAAACATTGAATCAAATATAAAAGAAAGTGAAAAAGGAGTCAAAGAACATAATAAAAGAAAGTTTCCTTAAGAATTTAAAATAACATAGAAGAACAAAGCACCAAGATAATTATCAGAGCAAATTCAGAAAGCATAGCAGAAAGAGAATATGTTGAGCAGTTTGGTTAAGCTTACATTGAGAGTGGGAAGTTGTAGCCAAATAAGAAATGCAAACTTTATATGATAATAAAGAGGAATCCTAGATAAATATGGAAAACAAACCTTTTTAGATCATAATACCTTAAGTAAAACGTGAAAGCAAATAAACAAATCATAACTGAAATCTTTATTGTTATTGGTTCAGTCCTTTAGAACATCATAAATAGCAAGCATCTAGGATCACAAGATAAATGAATAGAGCATAGACATAACATTGTTATCAATGACAATCAGAGGCAACGAGATAAGTTTCCATGAAAAAAAAATTAAAAACCATAACAATAAATTAAAAACAATAAAACCCATGGAGAACTTGTTAATACCAGGAAAGTAATTTTTAAGTAAACATTTTTGCGGCACTAAAAGATCCATAAGCTGAAAAACACAAGAGAGATATGTGCCAATACATGCAGGCAAGTCCATCAAACTAAATATCTATAATAGCACATTAGAATTAACAAACCTAGATTATAAAAGACCAAAAATAGTTGCCTGGAGTTACTCTTATCCCACTAACTCTTTAAACATGTTCATCCAAATTCATCAGCAATCACCCAAAAATATCAACGATATCACTACAAGAAAAAATGGTTTTAAAGGGGCTTATTTTTACATTATCTAGGGTTAAAACCTCTATTAAGTCATTTACCCAGGGTTACAGTTTTCTCCCTAAACCATCCCTGGGGAATGTGTTCCTTAGGATTTTCCTAAACCTTAGGAAAATTTCAGAGCCTCTGTTAAATACCATGGGTTTAAGAACCTTCGTAAAATATCATGGGTTTAAAAACCTCCGTAAAATACCATGGGTTAAGAACCTCCGTAAAATACCATGGGTTAAGAACCTCCATTAAATACCATGAGTTTCAAAATGTCCGTAAAATGACTTGCCGTCTAAAATAACCTTCAACCCCGTTTTCCACCATCTCTAAGGATCCTCCTAACTTCTCTCTTCCACCGTAAACACACTACTCTCCGGCATAGGCTCAATGGCCACCGACGACAGTCCTAACAAGGAATCACAATTAAGCCACACTTATATCTATTATATCTAAGGAGAAAAAATAGCAAATAAGGCACTATCTTCTTATTCCAATATTGCTTCTTCCATCACCTTACTGCCCCCAACTTGGGAACTAGTGTTTATCACTGCTTTATATGTCCTAAATAATTGCATTATCTGTCAGATGTGGGCTTCAAAGCCATGAGTGTTCTTGGTTACGAGGGTTTCAAAGATTGTAAGAACATATTGTAAGGAGAAATTAACTTTATCACTTCTCACTTTCACAGTGAATATGGATGCATTTTAAAATAAAGGCCTTAATTTAAAACATTTCAAAATTATGAGAATTAAATATCAATAATTATAACTAAAACTAAAATTGCACATAAAATATACGTACATCAAAGCTAAAACAAAAGAAGTCAGATTTTTTTGAACTATGACCTCGTAACAAAAAAACTAGGAATTATATAAACCAACTACCATCAATCATAATAAATATGCAAATAATGCTGAAATACTTATTATCCAAGGTTATTTTGCTGAGTTTTTAAAATACATTTTTGAAACTTTAGAAAACTTATTTGTAATGTAAAGTTACACTTTCAAAATTTTAGAGAATTTAGTTATAAAATATATTAAAACAATATAGTTTTTAATTATTTATTTATAAATAGATTTAATTATATTTTTTTATTGAAGTTTGAAAAATCTATAGTGTTTTATTGATAAATCTTTTGAAATTTAGCGAAGGTTAAAAAAACCTCCATTATTTCTCTGAGGTTTTAGAATAAACTTTTGGACTTAACGAAGGTTAAAAAAACCTCAGTTATTGTGATGATGTTTTAGAAACCTTTGGAATTTAATGAAGATTAAACAAATCACCATGATTTTGTTAAGGTTTTAGAATAAACCTTTGAAATTTAACAAGGTTAAAAAAACCTCCATTAATTAAATCAATTCCTAGGGTTATATTAATCTCCACTAAATAACCTCCGTTAAAACTTTTTTTTTTTAGTGTATATAACATCTTACTATGGTAACAAAAAATTATAAGTTTAACAAGGTAAAATCAAATCAAAATACACCAGAACAATCCTCTTAATTATTGACTTGTAACCTCAATATATGTATTCTACAGGTCATTAAGGCTACAATGTAGCAAGCATCACTAATATTCTAATACCAATCAAATCAATAGAAAAATAATACTAACAAAAAAATCAAGTGATCAATTTAATTATCTTCAACAAGGAAATGTAGGTTGAAGAATAATTAGACTCTGCCCAATACAACAACCATATATGTTGTTGATACAGATCATTGCCCTCAATAGCTTTAAACGTATGGAAGTGGAAGCCTAATAGAACAACTGTAACAAGTGACCCAATATCACTGAAGTTGGTGTTGAGTAAAAAAAATATGTTTTTTTAGTAAAGTTTATAAGAATTAAGAAAATATGATTCAAGGGAAACACAGATACAGATACCATGATGGGCGGAGAAAGAGGTTGGGAGCAACAAGGAATGGTCTCAAACAAACTTGGATCGATCTCAGAAAAAAAAAACAGAAAAAGTTTGAAGTTGTTTGATAGTGAAGGAACAGAAAATGGCGGGTAACAAATCTCTGGTAAAGGTAAAAATAAAGAGTATTGATATATTGCCAACTATAATCCTAAATAATCTTTAAATCAAAACCCAAATCGGAACCTAAATAACTTCTAAAATTAAAACAAAAAACGAAACCTTAAATAACCCCTAAAATCAATATCCAAAACGAAAATCTTCCCACTGTGTTTCAAATGAAACCTACAAAACCTTCACATGTGTTTCTGTTTCAAATAAAAAATCACTATTATCTGATTTTTCTTATAAATGGCAAAATTGTCCTTGACCATGTCATAAAACTCTCCCATGTAATTGGTAGTATACCGATGAAAATCTATTTTTAATTGTCAACTAATCATTTTCCCATTTAAAATAGAGTACCGATATTTAAACAAGCACAACGTGGCTGCACCAGAATACAACGCTGACATGACCTGAAAAATATATTTTTTTATTGTATTATGGGTCCCATATGTTACTGTGGACAAATTCAAAATTTAAGATTCAATATGATGGTGACATTGGGGGTTCTTCTACATTTGGAGCACTATTGAAGCGTGAGTTGGAGAGAGAATTCAAATTTCAGTTCACTTTTCATTACGATTTTGGGCGTAAAATATTTACGAGGTTGGTTTCGTTTGATTTGTTTGATTGTATTTTGGTTTTGATGTTTGGGTTTTTTAGGATTGATGTGTGGAAATGCAATTTTGGTCTCTCGTTTTTATGATTAGGTGCCATTGATTTCTTATTTTGTGGTGTACATCTTTTGTTTTTTTATTTGCATTTTGGGTTTTGATTTTAGGGGTTATTTAGGGTTCAAATTTGGGTTTTGATTTTAGGAGTTATTTAGGGTTTTGTTTTGGGTATTGATTTTAGGGATAATTTAGGGTTTCGTTTTGGGTTTTGATTTTACAGGTTATGTAGGGTTCCGTTTTAAGGTTGGAGTGAGAAAATGAGATTTTGGTCTCTCTATTTCTGATGATGTTTTGATTTGCTATATGTTGACTGAAGTTTGAATTGGTTTAGCATTTTTTTTATTTGATTTTTCATTTAGGATTTAGGGATTTTTAGTGTCGCAATTTTTTTTATTTAAAATGTGTTTGTGGTCTCTACATTTAAGTTTTGTGCGTTTTTTGTTTTTTATTTCCGTATTGCATTTAGGGGTTTTTTTTTAGCTCCTTGAATTTTGTTTATAATTTTTCTTTCTGTAATCAGATGATGCTTTTAAATGTCTATGTATACTGCCCTGCCTCCTAGAAGGGATAGTATATTGTAGTTGGCTTGACTAGACTCTGGCTTGTCTGCCTGAAATTTCTCATAGAATTTCATGCTTGTGTTTTATGAATAATTGTAAAATCATAAGAATGGAGGCTCTCTTTGATAATTTTTGGAGACTTAGGTTAATAACTCGTGTAACAGCCTCAATTCAAAATGTCTACAATTGTTCATAAAAAAGATCTAATTTAAAAGTACCTTTACAATTTGCTCGCGTGTTAAAGTAAATAAATTGGCACATAATTTTTATTTTTAAATAATAAATGGATTATTAACAATTGCAAATAAATTTTTTGACCATGGTTCAATTGTTATTTTGTTAACTATCAATATATTAATCTGATTAAATTATGCATACTAAAATTGGGAATTGGGAATGTTACTCTTAATTGTTCATTTCTTTTCCTTTTAAGCATAACTGCTGTTAATATGATAATACCATTAGGATGGTTCAAGATGGATAACTAATATATAAAAATAAATAAATTACTTTTTCATAAATTAAAATTAGTTTTTATTTTTAATTTATATAAAAATCAATTTTAAATTATGAAGAAGTTGATTTTATTTTTATTATTATTTTATTAATTTTATCTCTCTTCTTTGATGAATATAATTATTCCATGATGATGCAAATAAGGAATTTTTTTTTCTTACAAAGGTTTCATTTTCCTTCTTGCTCAGTTTGTTCATGAAACTGTGGCAGTTATCAAATGCTTAATGTCCCTCCACCTTCTTATGTTTCTATGGCTTTACTTTGTTATCTAGATACGGGACTTTTATTTCATTGTTATCTCATTTATTTAGTTTATTTTATAAGCATCAATTGTGTTTGTTACATGCAATTCAGGAAAAAAGAGAAACAATTCTGAGCCTGAAGAAATTGATGGTCTTGAAACGGATCTTGTTGTTGTTTGAATGCTTAATATTTTGTTTTATTTTATAATCTTTAAGAAGTTATTCCCATAATAATTACCACGATGAAAGATAATCACTGTAATTATAATAATTAATAAAATAGAATATTTTTCTAATTACTTTCTTTTTTATATATTATTTCATAATTTTAAAATAAGTTTTAATAACTAGTTTTTATTTTGATAATTGTTATAATAATTACCTTTTAATTATATTTTTTATTATCATAAAAATGATGTAGATGTTTTTGTTTCAACTGTTATATATAGAACTAGTTATATATAGAGAAGATATTATATTCAGGTTGCTTCTCTTACTTTCTGTCTTAAAGTTTTAAAATTATAATATTACATTTTTTATATTTAAAAAAATAATATTTTGATGTTTGGTATTTTTATAGGGAAATTTGTTGGAAAGATTTAATACCAATAACTATGTTTTTATATTATTTTTTACGTTACTAAACTGGTCCTACGATCATCAACTCCTCTAACACCTTAATTGTTTGTTCTATAACATTATTGTGTCTTGAGCATGTTCTTGTTGTGCCCATAATGACCACATTTTTTTGCAAATGAAGTGCAACCTGTCATATTAAACATTGACCAATGTAACCAAACCCTCTGTTTCTTCCTGCACCCGTACTTGCAACACCTCCATAAATTTTACAATTATAAAAATAATCCTATGTGAAAAAAGGTAAAAAAGTTTTAAATATACCTTTCACATTGTAACTTTCACCTTACATAATCGAAAGTTTTTTTAAATTTAGATTAATTTTAAAATTATATAATTTATAATGTACTTTTTCAGCAAAACAAATGTATTTTGAATTACATAATCTATAAGCTAATTCAGGATCTTTCTATATTATGTAATCTAAAATTCATTTTTTAAAAAAAAAACAGTGTAGCGAAACCAGTGGAAAAAAAAAGTAAAATACATAAAGAAAAAAACTAACATTTTTTACCATACAACCACAAACACTCGGTAAAATGTTCCAAACTCTTTATACAACTACTACTAAAATATCTTCAAGTAGTGAAAATCACGTTCTTGAGGTACCAACAATAGTGGATAGGGTGCTTGGGGTACGTGAGAAAAATTAGAAAAAGAAGTTTATTGATTTTTTAACTGAAGAATAAAAATATAATTGCATAATTACTATGGAGTGTGCAAAAATTTATGGGGGTGCAGGAAGAAGAAGCCCCAAACCCTACCAACAACTCGTTGCTTAAGGCCTATTCCACTCACATACACCAACAAATGTTGATTCTCCCTGCACCTGATCAATTCAAACTGACACCCGATCGTAGACTTGAAAAGACAAAACTACCCTTAATGAATTTTATATTAGATTAAGTGAGGTATGTTCACCCAATGCAATTAGAGACCTGCACCCAACCCACAGCCGCAATGAGTCATCTGCATCGTCTTCCTCTTCATTTTCATAGGGAACCACAACACAACCGTCAACCACTTTCGTTTCGATCGATTTCGGTGGCAGAGCAGCAACTGGGACGACAAATGAGCCCTTGAACGAAGAGGAACCCCAAAGCGAACGTCGGAGAAGACAAGGTAAGTGACTTCCAGATACTTTTGTTCGGAATTATATTTTGACTTGTGAATAAATTTATGCGTAATCATAGTGTGTGCCTTCTAGATATTTTTGTGCGGAAGTCATATTTGACTTGCGGATATTTTTAATCCAGTATTTACCCAGACATACACTTCCGCATTCCCACATCCAGAACATAGTAAACTATTCTGGATATGGATATCCATAATTAAAAAGAACTACAGATATGGATATCCATAATTCAAAAAACAACTACGGATATTTAAATCCATAATACAAAACGAAATTCCGGATAATTATATCCGTAATGCAGTGATATGGTGCAGAAAATATTACTGACTTACGGACGCTTGCATCCGTAAGGTTAAAAGAAGACTTCTGGATATCGATATACGTCACTACCTGAGCTCAAACAAAATGCGATAAAAAAGCTTAAATCTGTTCTTACCTCACAACAATGTCAAAGTGCAAACGACCCCGTCCACCACCACCGTAAATCCACCTCCTACACAACTCAAAGCACAACCAAAGAGAAAATCCAACTTTCTCCACATCCTTTACAGCTTTTCAAACTAAAGAAGACAAGGACATAGTTAGATTTTGAAAACTTCATCAAGTGCAGGAAGCAAATGATTGGGTGCAGGAAGTAATTGCCACCAACAAACCTCTCCCTTACCGCATTTATTTGGTTTTCATGTCAACCTTAACTGGATGTTGGATCGCGATCATCATAATATTACCTAAGCATAGAAAACTTATCCAAACCAATGTGCTATTTATGGTTACCTCAGATGGCCACCAAGTCAGGTATTTCTGGCAGGAGTTTAAGTACGAGTTTGAATCCAAATGAAAAAATTCAACACATAAAAAAAGAAAAAACCCACAAATTTATTATCTTGAACTTTTAATTTGTAAATGGTGTTATAATCTCTTATAGTTAGAGGTAAAAAATCATCCATGTCATCTGCCTTTGCTCTAATGGTTTCGGTGAGAGGCCATATCTTCAAGGAGTCTATCATTTGCCACTTTATCTGTATGCCCCTTTACCCAATATTTGGATGTATCTAACTAGAGATAAATAAATGCTGAAAATATCAAATATTTATTATTTATTTTAAGATACTAAATTGAATAAAAGGAATCATTTAAGAAAACTATATTAAAGAAAATGTTTAATTCTTTTAGTTAAGTTTATTGTTTAATGTTTAATTACAAAATTATATATTATGTTTCATTTACTTTCATTTTCCTTTTTTATTTTACTGTTGAAAGAATTTTTTTTCCTATTATTTTTTATCCAAGAAAACAACATATTTGTAATTATATTTTATATTTAATTTTAAATATTTTTCTTTATACTTAAGGCGTATTTGTTACCCTTGTCTTATGATTTGAAATATAAGGTTGGTTGGTTTGGTTGTAAAAGTGGAAGAAAGAGCACTAATAAAAACTAACATTTATCCAGAATAAAATCATAGTGTATTCTATAGTTTACCTCTCAAGTTTTAAAATTAACATATTTACCACGTTACTTAATTGCTAATGTAACACTGTTTTAGATGAAAATGTGTTATATCTATTGTTGCAAATTTTCAAAGGTTAAAATAAATAAACATTATTGAATATGTTAAAATTCTTAAAGTTAACTAAACTCACTACTCAACATAATCCATTTCTAAAACCAAATTGAATAAACATATTTGATTTTTGATAAATTTGAAAATATAAACTCGTTCATTATTTTTTTAGAGAAGTAAAACATTTGAGTATTAGAGTGGTCATTATAAATAAAATCAATTTGATGCTTAAAATGTATTGATATGATTAAAATAAGTTTTTAAATTTTTTTAATACATTGTTATTAAAACAAAAAAAATACGCAAATAATGATAAGTATTGTAAAATTTTGATATAAAGTGACAACATATAGTAAAAAGGTAGGTTTTTCTTTTGGAGAGATTTAAAGAAACAGAAAAAGAGAGAACAACTCGAAGCAAAGAACATTCAATTAAAAGGCGTCCATTGTGGAGTCAGGCAAAAAGTGTTCCTACCTTAACATGTAAACATTAACATAATATTTATTTGCCATAAAGAACAACGTCATGACTAAGCAGAGACAAGGCGTTCAACCAGAAGAAGAGAATCACAGTTCAACCTACACAAAATCATGGGTACAAGAGTTGTAATGCAAGAACGAGGAAGTAAGAAGGCGTGCGGAAGAAGCCCAAGCAGAACAAGAACGTCTACGAGAAGAGACTTAGGTGAAGCAGGAATATTTGCATGGGGAAAGAGAGATGTCATGCCATTTGATGGACGAAGCAATGAGACCACATGAAGCGTTATAAATCAATAAATAATTGTAGTGGGTCATGTGCAACAAACATTGTTGGGAGGATGGTAAAGTGATGGGTGCAACTTTTAGAATTTGATATATGATACAAGCCATGGGGCCCAATCAAGGGTCAAGTGTTAGTAGACTTTGTGGCAGAGCTCACATCGCCCACGACCGCAACCGAGAAGGGGGCTCAATATGGATTTTGTCACTAGATGAGGCGTCTAATGTCAAAGACAATGGTGCCGGTATAACCTTAGAAGGGCCAGATGGCGTCTTTATTTATTGAGCAATCGCTTCGGTTCTCCTTCAAAGTAAGTAACAATAAAGAATATAACGCGTTAATGAATATAACGCGTTAATTGTTGGAATGCTCATAGCTAGAAGATGGCATTAAGAGTTTAATCGCTAAGAGTGACTCAGTTATTTACAAGGTAGGTCTTTAGAGAGTTTCAAGCTAAGGATCCCCACTTTGATACTTGAAATACATCAAGTCCTTATAAAAAATATTTAATTCTTTTATACTTGCATGTGCCTAGAGAACAAAAACTTGATGATTGATTTGTTGTCTAAGCTTGTTAATTCATTGAAAGTGGGATATTATCTACATTGAAAGTGAGATATTATCTACTAGTCATATAGGAGACGCTGCTGAAGGCACCTAGGGTAACCATTGGCGAAGTCGAAGGCAGTCAAGTTGTGATTCTACAAACCTCTGAGGGTGACACCTGGATTACAATATACGTATAATACTTGGCCAACAGGGTGGTTCCGAATGATCCCCAAAGGGATAAAGAGTTAAGGATGAAAGCTTGTCGTTTCACTATGGTTAATGGGTATCTTTTTGGATCAGGTTACTCCCAGCCTGATACAATCATCTCAACAATCAAGTCAAGACCCCACCAAAAATCAGATGGACCTCAACAGAAGAAGAACTGCATAGACCAAAACACCAAATGTTCTTTCTTATGGTCTTTTTAAAAGACAAAAACATGTTTGTAAATAAGTGGACTCACTTTGGCGGTCCAAATAGCAAAATAGGCTAGAGTAGGTTCACATAGCATAAAAGAGAGTGTACTTAGCGAAATGGGCTTGTACCAAACCCATTTTTTCAAGACAAGGCACATAGAATTAGGGTTTTTAACCTACCTTCTAGAAGTTATGCCTAAAGGTGTGGTTTTGAGCATGGTCAACACCCTAGGCAACCCCTATCCCTTGCCATTTATACCCTTCACCCATCTTGCCCATCAAGGCACCTCTTCCTATAAATAGGGTGTCTTGCCTAATTTATTTTCAACATTAGAAATTTTGACGAAAATAAACTTTTTCAGAGTGATTTTGTGAGTCTGAGTACTTTTGTTTATTTGGGTCTTATCTTAGGTGAGTAACATCTCAAGTGGCGGCTCTTTGCACCACTCATCTTAGAGCCTTCTCTTCTCCAAGTGGAGTGACTTCCTTCTTCTCCATAAGTACTCTTCAACTCTTCCTCTTTTATTTTTATTTGCGCCTTCCATTTCATTCCTCTATATACATTCATATTTGTCTCCTAATTGTTGGTTCTCTTGTCTTGTTATCTCCCTTTCCACCTCTTATCTTTGTCATCATTGTCACCATATACTTGTCCTTTTCTCTTTGCTCTTCTGAAATGAACCTTCACACTTACTTAATCACTTGGTTAAGTTCGTGTCCAGTGGAAATCTTCTTAGGGTTCTCACCTTAAATTCCTAAACCCAAAAATCATAAACAAAGTGAAACCTTTAAAATGTGCAATCTTAAAATCAACTCACATCATGTGGTAATCAGAGCATGGTTCTAATTGTGCTTATCTTTTTTTAGTTGATTTTTGTCTTTAATTTTTCAACATATTTCAATTCTTGTTTTTACTTTCAAGAAATTTAATTTTCGCTTTACGATTCGGCCCCTTTCTTTTCCGCCTTTAAATTCCTGTCATTTACAATTCCGTTTTTTATTCATTAAGCACTTTAAATTCTGCTTTTGAATTATTTTTTTTTGTCAATTTCTTTTTTCCTTACCTCATTTGCTTGAGTGTTATGTTCTTAGTGTTCTAGGAGTCTTTAAATTCTTTATACTTATTTTGCTTTTAATTGTGAAGAACTAAAAGCAACTTGAAATTTGTTCGAGTAGAAGTTGATTTAGTTCCAAACAAAGAATTCAAGTGATCATATGAATTGAATCCCAACCTCTTTTATCAAAATTAAGAGCTTATGATAACATCTTAGTGCCAAAAAATAAATAAATTCTTTGTTTGTTTACCAATATAACTTACCCATTCATCCATACCTTTTTCTTCTCAAGTTTTTAAGATTATGTCATATTTTGTTATAAAAAATCACTTACAATGTCGTTGTTATTAAAGAAAGAGCATAAAAATAAGTGAAAGAGAGAAAAATAATGATGGAGGTACAAATTTCGTTAAGTTTATTTCTTTTAATTTTTATAATTCTTTATCTTGAGTGAGAATGCATACACTATTTATTCACTTTATTTCACATACCAAAATCAAAAGAATGGGTTGGCATGTTGCACTAATGGGCCATAAGATTTTGCACTAGTAATGGATTATGTTGTTTGATTATTAAATATATTTTGACCAACAAAAAATAATAATTAATCTCATAAATTTTGAAAATCAATTTGATAGAAAGTTTATTAAATTAAAAATTCAATAAAATGGTTGAAAGATATTTGGTTTGTGTATGGATTGTTTAGACTATAGGAAGTTCTTAAGGGGAGGATTCGTTTCTCAACCATTTGAAGGCAAAACAATGAATGGGTATTGACCCTCCATGGAACCGGGAACACTCGGTTAAAAACCATGGAAGTGTTTTTATCCTCCATGGTACTGAGAACACTCGGATAAAAATCATGGAAGAGTTTTTACCCTCCATGGTATCGAGAACACACTGTTAAAAATCATGGAAGGATTTTTACCCTCCATGGTACCAGAACACTTGGTCAAAAATCATCCAAAGTCTTAACCCTCCATGGAGTTAAACACAACCTCAATCTACAAATAAAGGTACAAATACTTCGTAAAAGCGTATTATCCATGAGTTGAATGTATGAGTCATTTCAAATTTTGTAGGAAGGAGGTTAGACCAACCTTCTAGCTTTTTCTAAGGCTTCTACACTTAGAGAGTGGGAGCAACAGAAAAGTGATAATTGAGAGAAATTATGGAAACCAAACCCTAAACCCTAGATAAAAATTCATTACTTAATTGAAGTCTTATTTTTACAATACAAAAACTCTTTATTTATAGAGGCAAAAGTGACTAATGGAACTCTAAAATCTCTCCAATCATGGAGTGACATGTGGCACCTAAAATGCTCTCCATTCATGAGTTACCATGTGGAAATCCATGCACCTCTCAAGCTTTCCATTCAGGATGTGAATCAAGAAAGAGGAGAAGGCATCAATAAAGAGGAGTAGTCAAGTGAGAGGTGCCCCTTGCTCCATGTGGAAGAAGACTAGTCACTTTGGGAAAGGGAAGGATAAGGCTCCATGTAGGTGTCCATGTGGTGCCTATGTGGATGCCTTTGGACTTTCCTTCAAGCTCTTCTATTCTAATCTAATAATTGGCCAAAATACAATGCCCAAAAGTCTTGTACAAAATTTTAAAGACTGAAATAAAAATTCCTAATTACTTTATAAAAAGTTTATAAGGCATTAGAAAGTGAATCTTATTGAAAAAAAAAATCTTTTATTCAACACTTCTTCTCTTCTTAGCCTAATGTTTTAGGTGGCGAGGATGGTTCTCCATCTTTCTTGGGATGGTTCTCCATCATAATGTCTTGGGTTTTGTGATTTATACCCTTTTTTGTATTTGATATTAGGACTTACCTTTTTTATTGAATATTGTCAACATACTAAAGCTCTCACAAAAATATTTTTATAATATTTGGATGTAGGATGGGTTCAGAATAAATTTGCAAAACTAGGTGAAATTATTACAAAACTGGAAACTTAATAAACACTACAAAAAAACGTGTATAAAATGGCGGTTTTAATATGGCGGTTATTAATAACCGCCACAATGCCGTAAAATACGACATTTTACTAATCGCCACAATGATCCTTTAGGATATGACATTTTTAATTGCCATAATTATCCTTCAAAATAAAATTCCCGCATTTGCTTTCCCCCCTACACCATTCTTCTTTATTTTCATTTTTTTTTAATTTTTTGGAAACTGATTTTGTTTTTGAAATCAGGTGCCTCCCACTCTTTGGAAACCAACGTCTTCCCCCTCTCTTCCCCCTATCTGCCAACTCTCTTCCCTCTTTGTCTGCTAACACGACCCTTACGCGACCTTCATGAAACCCTCAGGCGACTTTCACGAAACCCTTATGCTACCTTCACTAACCCTTCCTCTGACCTTCACGAAACCTTGAAACCCTAACACTCATTTCTCTGTCCACCATTGCTACCTCCACGCAAGGTTGTTCCTCTGACCTTCACGAAACCCTAACGCTCACTCCTCAGTCCGCCATTGCCACCTCCGCGCAAGGTTGTTTCAGGTTTGTGCTCGCGCGCCCTAAACCTCTGTCTTGGGAATCTATTGTTTCAAATCATTATAGGTTGAAATTGTTCGAAATCGTACTTCTGATTCTTGTTCATTGATTGTGCAATGCACACTCCTTACAAAATTACAAGTTTGATGTGCTTTTGCTTTGTAGAGTGAACCGAGTTCTTAAGTTTACCTCAAATTCAAAGGCCTATAGGTTCCTGGATTATACTCCCATGATTGGTTTGTATACTGTTTTGTCTTGTATGATAATTGTCTTGTATTCTCTCTTGAATTGAATTGAATTTTCTTGTGAACTTAGAGTAGCTAGGCAAAAGCATTAGAGGAAAAAGTTGAAATTATAAGTTAGTTGCATTAGGTACGAAATCCTACATAAGAACTTCAAGTTAACTTCTCAAGTTAACTTAATTATATTATGAAACATAATTGTGTAGTGAAATTTAATTATAATATCAAATTTATTAATATTATAAAATAGAATTAAATAAATTATTATAAATGTTAAAAATAAAATTAAAGTTTAATTATAATATGAAATTAAATAATATTATGAAATCAAATTATAAAATAGAATTAAATAAATTATTAT
>Ga0123342_1002659_pt1 | contig 29473 bp, 16 predicted proteins | sample Turbeawhitnodule_FD_89960 | JGI IMG/M metagenome (GOLD analysis project Ga0123342, IMG submission 89960) | Root nodule microbial communities of legume samples collected from Mexico - Turtle bean Mexico white nodule | ecosystem: Host-associated > Plants > Roots > Nodule | place: Mexico: Nepantla... | reverse complement strand
ATTATCAGGTTTGAGTCTTTTGATCATGATTACTTTATTTATTATTCAAAATTGATTGATCCACTTTGATTATTGTATTACATCTTTTATATGCAATAAGTTTCACTTGCAGATGACACCAAAGGGTAGAGGCAGTGGTGGTAGACCACCTAATCGTGGTGATCAAGGTGTTCGTGTTGATGACGAATCTTCACCCAACACCAACATTCCCCCTTCGTCTGTTCTTCCAACACTTCATGGAATTTTTTTTGATCATCATGTAGAATAATCAATTCCCACTACCATTTTTACTGAGCCAACTATGAATCGACCTTCGTCGATATAAGACTCTCTTACACTTACACCTTAGTATGAGTATGCCAATGTAGTTGATTTGAGGCCCTGATTTCATGCAAAAAACGGAGAATAAGTATATTTTAATCTAATTTTTATTCATTTATATGTTCTTATTTTCATATATCATTTTGACAATATGTTTTGAAGACATATTTACACCAGCAAATGAACCTTCCAATTTAATCTGACAAATCATGAAACAAAAATATGATGAACCCAGTCCCACTTGGAGGAAGGTCCGTCTTGAGCTCAGATATAGATGGTTTGGAGAGTTTAAGGTAATTTGAGTTATGATTACATTTAAAATGTTATTTTATTATTCTGCAATATTTGTTTTGTAATTGATTTTTCATGCAGGAAGAATATAGGTGAGATCCGAAACAAGACCAAGTCATTAAATCCATTTTTGATACAAAAGGCTCTCATATCTTTAAAAATGCTATGAACAAAGTTAGGTATGATCAAGATAAGGAGACCTGGATTCCACTACCTGTTCGAGCAACCTTGGACCAACATTGGAGTTCTATAGAATTCCAAAACAAGAGTACCATTACCAAGACATATCGGGTTGTTGAGAAGGGAGCCTCAACCTACTATGGTGTTTTCATATCTACTACAACTTAGTGTGATAAAATCATAATATTATTATATTTTTGTGTTTTTATATATTTAATTTAAGGTTTAATAGTTCCACAAGTTCTCACTTTGCTACAAGCCAAGCTCCAGTAGTCCATCAAATAGAAGAAATGCGTGAGACTATTCAAAAGCTAAATGTTGAACTTATGACAAAAGATGCTAAGGAGAGGACACTAGAAGAAAAGATGGAGCAATTGATGAAACTCATCAAGAGCAAAGTGAACGCATTTGCCAACAAGATGAGCAGATGAAACTCATCTTTCAACACATTCAAATGAACGATCCCATGTTAGTCCCTTCAGATCCTACTACCAGTGGACATCATAAAGGAGACACATTACATATGATAGTGCAGAAGATTAGTTGTATGTTAAATTGTATAATAGATTTGACTATTTTATCTTGTTTATAATCATTTTTGTTATGTAATATAGTTTACTTTTAATTTATATACAAGTATTTCCTAAATTATGTATTGGAGTTCATTTTCGTTTAGCTTGATTGAATTTTAAGTATATATAAGAAGGTTTGAAATTTATTTACAAATAGGTCAAAATAACATTTAAAATGGGTATTAATAATACATATAAAATATCCACTGAAAACGATTTAGTGGCTAAATCTACAAAGTCACTCATTAGTGCTCGAAAGTGGGTTTGGTCGCCATACATGACAACCCAACATTTAGTGACCGAAAAAGGATCAGTCGCTGCAATTAGAAAAAACAATATAGCCACTAAAATGAGTTTGTTCGTTAGAGGTCTCACATTTAGCCACCAAAATTTATTTTATTTTAATTAATAATTTCAACTCATTAGTGATCGAAACAGTGATCGTTATCTCCTTTTACTTTAGTGACCGATTTTTCGATCAAAACTTGGTCCCTAATTTGGTCTCCTAGAAATGTGGTGATCAAGCTTTCTGCGACGAAATAACAATTGAAATTTCGTTTGCTAAATTGCGACTGACTGATAAATTGGTCGCGAAGTGCTTTGTGACTAAGTTTTTCATTGCCATATTTATTTGATGGCTATTTCGGTTGCAAATGTGCTTAACGACTAATTTTGATGATCGTTAAAAGTGATTTTTTTAGTGATTAGACAAATTTTACATTAATATTAATATTATTTTATTTTATTTCTTGTTTAAATTTGAAACAAATTTTGTCTACACTTATTCTTGATTATAACATGATGATTTCTAAGTATATCTTTAATTACTACAAAATTTTCTGAAATGAAATAATTTCCTAAACTAATATATACTAAATTTAAGATAAATCAGATGAGTAATTTTTTAAATGTGATGTTTTCATTTTTCAATTATTAATAATCAATATCTTATTGTTTTTATTTCTTTATGTTAATTAATTAATTAATTTAATATATCTTTTCAAAGTTAATCTTAATTTTGGAAAAAAAAATCCTCATAATTTTTTCTTTGATATAAAATATAAGACATAACACGTCTTTTATTATAATTTAGTTCCGATGTGTAAAAGTCGAAATATAAGTATATGAATAAAATAAGAATGTAATGTCTATAAAAGTTAAATTTCAGAATATGTAATAAGATAACGATAGTAGAAACTTAATGAATGGATATGAAATGATTTTATCCGTTCTTTCACTCACAACCATGATCCAAACATGTAGGACAGAGAACAAAGTGAAAAGTTCTTTGTTTAAACCAAAACCTAGGCAGATTGAGAAGCTGACTATTGCTTTGTCTCATTCATTTGGATTTTCCAAAGTTAAAAACTGGAGTAATTTGAAAACAAACAAACAAACAAATGTTGGAAAATTGAAGTATATGAATAGAGAAACAAAGGGAAATTGAAGGCACTGATACAATGATAAAGAATCTATAAAAATGAGACTGCTATGCTATCCTAAACTGAGAATAAAAGTGAACTAAAATAGGTTTTGGGAGAGTTTTTGTAGCTTTGTCCAAAGATTATATGAAATATATTAGAGTTTGATTATCCCTCTCCACCTATGGAGCAGCACGTGAGTGAAATGAATTGGAGAGTTTGGAAATTTAGAATGTCTAGGACTTTGAAACCTGAGTTTGAAAGATACTGTGAGTTGAGAGCATTTGAAGATAACACTGCACACCCAATAATCATGGGTGTCAGATCCATCAAGCACATCACATGAGAGAGAGGAAATTTTGGGCTTTGGGAAAAGGGAGAGGTGGTGATGCAATTTCGTCCTTCATTTTCTGTTCAAATTTTTTGTCCCTCATTGTGCTTCAGTCAGAGGAGCTAAATGCTGATATTATTATGGTTTTTAGCTTTTGTTCTCACTTGCCACAATGCAGATGCAAAATTCAGTGTTTGTAACTTTGTTTTGTGGACACAAATTAAGGGTCACTCTAGAATTATCAACATTACTAAATGTTGCACAAAGCTAGAGGTGGTGATCCATGAAGGGTATAATGATCAAGTCTCAAGAATTGGAGTGGATAAGGAGATTTTGTCATGGAGCAACAATGACACGTGATAGGCCATGTGGTGTAGTGGAAGGGAAATCATAAACCTTTAGGTGGACTTTGGCAGTGTAAATTCCTTTTCTTTAGCTTTTGTATGTCTAAAGGAACACCATTTCTTATCCTCCTCCTCCATCCTTATCCCTCAACACACTCATCTTTCATTCTCCTATCTTCATCTTCATCTTTAACTTCCTTGAAACCATGAGAAACCAACACAATATTAACTAGAAAGGTAGAAAAGGAGAATTAAATAGAGAGAAAGTCTTGGGGGGATAACTGCATAACATAAATAAACAAAGCCACCGAGCCTGCTGGTCCACAGAAGATTAGAAACCAAACCACAGATGATGACCTTAAAACTTTTGAAGGCATGTTTGAAGTTGGTAATTTCCAACAAGAGGATAAAATGGCATGTGAGTAGCTTGCAAGAAATGGTGCTGGAACATCGAATGTTGTCTGAAGTATCCTCGAATTATATGAGTACGGTTTATATAATTGAAGGAAGTTCTGGGACACTGTAATCATGGGTTTCAGGAACATTACAGTGATCCATTGGTATAGTTCTTTAATAGGTATAGACTAGACATACCTATGTTTAGGCTTTCATGTCTTGTTGTTTGTCAAAGAAAAAGAAAGGCAACTAAATGGCACGCTTTTCTTGAGGTCCCTTGTCCTTGGATGAATAATGAAATAAAAATATGAATCAGGGTTGATGGTCCTAAACAATATATTGTACAACTAATACTGCATTCATGTGAAAGTGTAGAGCATTTCCTAAAGAGTGGATGCAGTAGAAAATAATGTGATTTGCTTTAGACATGTTAAATGGTTATAAAACAGAAAATCGATGTAGGCATAAAGGTATGAAAATGAAAGGAGTAGAAGATGTTGTAGATGTTCCTGGGGGGAAGTTGTTGTGTGGAAATGGGTATAGGGCACATGGGCATTATAATTGGGAAGAGGTGGATAAACTTTAGTGTCTGCTGAAATGAGGGCCATTCTACATAGGATTCTTTGAGTGCCAAATAATGGGACTCATTAGTTTTCTTCAGGGAAGCTCTCTGTTGTCCTGTCCTCTTGTGTCTTCACTCATTGTTTTTATTCTCAACTACATTATTATTTTTACATGCTTTGGATCTGCATTCTGTTATTATCTTCATAAAGATGCTATATGCTACATTCATTTATGCTTAAATTAACTATATAGTATCAATAATGTGTCAGGACATTCATCCTTCTTATATGCAAATGGGATAACCCACTTCTCTCTCTCTCTCTCTCTCTCTCTCTCTGCTTACTTCATTCTCACCATTCTCTTCACTTCTTTGCTTTCTAATACACACACTTCAGGAACTGCAAAATGCCCCTTACCAAATATCACACTACTGCTAAACTATCAACCATGGTACACATGTATCAGATAACAAGATTATGATATATATATAGGTAAAATGTTCAATTTAAAACATATTTTTTGAATTTTTTTAACTCTAACAAAGTTCCAACACAACATATAAGATCTTTTTCTTACAAAGAATAAAACTCAATTATATTTATTCACATAAATTTTAATTTATCAATTTATATAATTTATAATAATATAATATATAGATTTATATGGATGTGTCTCTGTCCAATCGTGCTTCTACTATATACTTGGTAAATTCAGCATAAAAGAGGAAATTAATTATTTAATTAATGGAAGGGCTTCTTGTGACTGGAATTGTTCCACCGAAGCTATTTGAAAGGACAATTTTTTTATGTATATGAAAAGTGGTGTGAAGATTCTTTCCCTTATGATTTTGATGCACTTCCATGATTTGTAAGTATAATTTTTATTACAACTTTTGATTAGGTTCCTAAGAGCAACATAATTAGATGGAATTAGGATTTTCTTGTTCCTTTTTCACACTGCATTAAACCACCACTCAACTTTCAAACCACTATAGCACAAGACCACAAACTAAACTGCCCCAATCAATCAATATTTTTCTTATATAACAAAAAACAAAAAACAGAATTTCCTACTGTGACTACCCACGTTTACTGTGTAGTTCACACTGTCCTTTTTCTTTTCTTTTTTCAAATGTTTTTTTTTTTTAATTAAATCATACTAATGTATAATGATTTAAATTATAATGATTTAATAAATTTATTGTATTTGAAATTGTACTAAATTTATTAAATTATAACTATTTAGTTAATAAATAAAAAATTACCTTTAATAATTATTCAATTATTTAACTACTAAATTAAATAAAAAAATATTAATTTTAATAATTATATAATTTAAAAAATATTAATAAATTTATTGTAATTAAATTGGTATATATTAAATCAATTAATAAATTATAATTATAATAAAATAATATTTATTTTTAATTAATAATTATCAATAAAAAAATTCGTACTATTAAAATAAGGTCATATTGATAAAAAAAAATTTCAAGGATAAATCAAATAAAAAGTAAAACACACAAAATAAGCATAAAATAAATCACGAATAAAATTATGGAAAGCTAAATACTCACCCATCAACCATCTAGCAGGCTATAATAATTTTTTACAACTTTATTTTTTAATTTTAATTAAAAAGATGTTAAGTAAAAATAATATTATTTATTATATTATAAGTTATTTTTTAATATTTACAAATTTAATTAAAATAAATTTATTAAAAATTAGGAATTAAATAATTAGTAAAATTAATAGTCTTAATTTAATTTAATTAATTATTAAAATATTTAATGATTTAATTATTATTGAATTAGTATTATTTATTAATTAAATTGTGATAATTTAATAATTGTATATTACAATTTTAAACACAATAAATTCATTGAATTATATATTTAATAATTATAACTTAAATAATCACATATTATTATAGTAAATATGGCTAGATTGGGAAATTTTGTTTCTTTTTTTGGTGTATAAGAAAAAAAAATTCCTTATCTACTACACCATCTTGTCTCTACTTCATTTTCTATTTTACACACCCATATTATTATTTCTCTATTCACTAAATCTCACACCTTTATCTCTCTCAGTGTTAACCATTTTTATCATAAACTCATGAACATTAAATATGAAAACATTTTCTAAGTTAGTAAAAATGGGAAGAAATAATAAAAGGAAAAAGGAAAAAAGTTTAAAAGGAAAAATACTTTAATTTATTCACAAAAATTATTTTCATCCAAATTGAACAGAAAGGGGTTCTCACTGGTTACCGACAATAGCAACCTGCCAAGTAAGTCAGTTTGTACTACCTACTTTTCTTCATCATGTATGTATAATAAATAAATGCATTCCCTAAATTACAAAATAATTGTAAAGTATAAAAATAATATAAATTATTTTCATCTCCATAACTATATAATTGTGTGACCCATCTATGAGTTATTTGTTGTTTTTGTTATTATCTTCAAACAAACTCATAGTTGAATTTATTTGGCCCTTTCAATAACATAAATGAACCTGCTCTATTGGTACGTACAAATAGAACACTAGGTTCACAAAAATGAAAATAAAATATTTTTACCATCAATCTTGAAAATGGTAGATTTATAAATTTCACTTGTTTTTCAATTTTAAAATCTTATATTGCAATATTACTTCATCCTTAACACAACATGCATTATTTTATTTTATGTTACATGATTTTAAAAAAGTTTTAGTATTGCAGAAGAACTGATGTAAAAGACAGGGTATGAAATCTTGGTTTATTTTGAAACCTAATATATTGTTGCATAATGATTGTTCCTTCTTTGACAAAATCTAATTTCTTCAAAACCTAGGTTGTTGTGTTCTGCTTGTAGTGCTGTCCAAATCACCATCCATATCATGAGGCCACAGAAACTACCATAAACGATACACAATTGGCACAATAATCAAATCACATTGTGATCATAAACATGATTATGCTTTGCTCTGTGATTTTCCTCCACCACCCAACTTTTCTAATTTAAAACACAATAAAAAAAATAGTGAAGATGTCACAGAGTATATTTTTAGAAGAGTTCTCAAAGGTGTTTTTATGTCACTGACTAGTTTTGATTTTTATTCTCCACACAATTTGAAATTTTATTTAAAAAACAAATATTACACCAAGAATGCCTCAATTATTATTAGTTTTTCATGTCAAATTATATTAACATAGATTTAATTTTTAATAAAAAATTATGCCAATGATATTACTTCTCTCATGAAATGAAAATAAGGGTGAATACTTTCTCATTTTAGTTTTTGGAAATAAGAAAATTAATAATTAGTATTATGAACAATTTTTTTTTAAATTTTTACTTTAGTTTCTGAAAATGTATTTAATTATTACTTAAGATTTAAAAAAAATTATATTAAAATAAATAAGTTAAATTAAATTTAAGTATTGTTTGATTTTGTTCTCAACTAGATAATGAAGTCGCTATTTTCATTTCATCCGCTCATGGATTAAAGTGTTTTTTATTTCTTTTTATCTCTTTTAATTTATGGGTCAAATCATTCCTTTCTCTTTTTAAAAATGAGTTAATCAATAAATTGAAGAAGATTACAGAAAAAAACACAAATTGATCAGAGAGTTAGAAAGATAAAAATGAAAGTCTTAATAATATCATCATGTTAACGATAAAATTAAATAATAAAACATTTGGATGAAAATAAAATATATAATAGAATAATTTAAAAAAAAATTGAATTAGATTATGCAAAACAAAAAAATGATATTTGAATAAGTTATTTTAAATTTTTTGTTCCCATATATTAAAATAAATAATTTGATTTGGCTAATGGGTAGCCATAGAAGATAGGTTTAAGGGTAGGAGGTAGGAAATGTGTCAGGTCCACGTCAGCAGGAAGCATGTTCACTATTTGTTTTTACTTATTGGAACACAAAGGTAGATGTTTGATGGGCCAGGTGGGTCCCTCTGTATCCTAATCCGTTGCAAACCATTCCAGAATTAGAAGAATGGCCCAGCATGATTGATTTTTGATGGCCCAATAATGGGTCCATGATTGGAGGCCCATATTTGCCACTACTTATTACGAATCTTGGCAAGTACTCTCAAACCATTATTCATTGGAAGAATTGAAGAATGGTACCCAAATAAGATGACAATATTAATATTAAAATAAAATGAACAAGAAGCTTGACTTCAAAGAAAGGAAAAAGTTGATTTATTTATAAGTAATGGGGTCCAATTTCTTTTCATTTAGGTACACCTATCCTTTCTGCCAATAATATTCATTCATAATGTTATTTCTCACTTCTTATTGTTCTTTTTTTTTCTTCTTTTTTTGCCAGAAACATTCACAAATCAAGCAACAAGAATTTCCTATCATATTTTGGGCTTTCCTTTTCTAATTTGGCTACTTTTCTAAAACATAATGATTTATCTTTATGGAAAATTGGTTAAGGAAAACAGTGTTGGTTGTTAAAAAAGTGGGCAAATTTGTAGGATCTAAATTTTGTTTCCATAGAATAATAGGTAAAGAAAGACTATAAAAGTGCTTAATTTTGAAGTCTAAATCATGAGTTGGTAACAAAAAGTTGGAGAATGCTTAGAGTTAAAAAAAATGGAAAATGATAAAAAATCGTGAACAGCAGGATTCGAACCTGCGCGGGCAGAGCCCACATGATTTCTAGTCATGCCCGATAACCACTCCGGCATGTCCACTTTGTTGATAATAATAAAACTAACTTTACTGTTGTTCTGTACAGAATATAAATGATGCTTTGCTGATCTGGTAAAGGTTTTACACTCACTTCTAGATCTGTCAAATCCTTGATGTTCTTAGCATCTATATGTACTAGGGCTAAAGTTTTCAGAATGCACAAAAACTTTAATCTGAAATTTAGGGTTCTAAAGAAAGAATACAATTTTTTTTATCAAAATGTCCATGATAAACCTGTTACTTTCTATGTGTAGTGCTGCCAATATGATTACTTAATTTATAATTACTCCTTACAAAAATTATGTGTTTAGGGGCATGAATACATTATCACAAGTCACTTTAGTAGTTTTTATAAATTTGTTTAACCAGTTTTTGTTAGATGATTTCATCAAAATAAGTTTATTTGGTACTTTAATAATTTTAATCAACTGGTTATTTATGTTCTTTTTCATTAACAACCTTTAAAAAAATTGGAACTTTCATATATCATACATTCTCATGAATTATGTCATTCTTTATAATATAATATTATCAAAATCATTGCTAATGAGAATCTGGTTTGATGTAGCAGTTGAAATGGTAAGTGGTTTTGTTAAATACCTAAAAAGTATTCGTAAAGAATATGGTTTTGCAAATCTTATTATTAGTGTAAAAAAATTGCAATTAAAATGGAGATTGAATTTGAGTTTATTTAAAAGTGTCAAATTCTTTAAAAAAATTACGAAAGTCTTTCTAAATACACACAATCAAAGAGTTTGCTAAAAAAAGGTATTTTACAATCTATTTACGTATAGTAGGTTACACAATTCATTCTCTTAAAAGAATTTGAGCAATTTAAAATATATATGTCAAGATTTTTTAATATTTATTTAGTATAGAAAGACTTAGATCACTATTTGATCATGTCTAATTAATTAAGTTACAATTATTTTGAAATTTATTTAAAACATGATAATTTGGTTCAAGTTTAATTGATTTGGGAAAGCTTTCAATCAAAAGTATCTAAAAGATTCAGAACCATTTTTCTTTACAATAATAATTTATGATTTATTCATATGGAAAAAAAAGTTACAATCCAATACTCTAATCAATATAATTTGTTACCCATGTTGTATAGGTTTGTATTATTAATTTTATACAATAGAAAATAAAGTTTGATTATATGTTTGTTCTAATATTGGAGATTTTAATATTGAGAAAATTTTGGCAACCAAATTTGTGGTGTTACTATATCTTAATTTTCTCATCAGGATTCATAATTTGATTCCACGAGTAAAATTATGAATAAGTTCCTGACCTGATAGATTACAATGCGTATAAGTACACCTGATTACCTACCTTTATCATTTATAATACTAAAATATAATAAATTTAACAGTTATTTATTTTTAAACTGAAAATTTGAATTTAAAAAAAAAAAAGACAAAAAAAACTCAATTTCTTACAGCTTTATCCTTTAAATAACTTTTTTTAAAATTTAAATAATTTTTTCCAATAAAAAAAAACTATCTACACAATAAAAAAATTCATAAAATAAAATAAAAAAATATTTATTTTTATAATTACTTTTAATAAAAATCTTATTATAATTAATAACATATTTTTATTTGAATAATTATTATAATAATAGTAATTTTTTGTCAAAATAAAAAAAGTGTATATCATTTAGATTATTCATCTTTTAATAAATAATAATAATTTATTTATTTATCTAATAAAATACATAATAATAATTTATTTTTATTTTAAAATAATTAAATAACTCTTCATTTTAGAAATAACGATTATATATGTAACAATTTTTAATATATATATATATACATAATTTATAAAAAATATACTCAATTAATCTTATAATTTAATAAATAAATTCATTAATAACAATTTTATTTCTTATAAATTATTGATAAATTTAAATAAATTCATGAATACTAATTTTTATTTGATTTTTCTAAATAATAATTTAGTTACAATATCATAAAATTATATACTCGAAATTAGTGTTTTCATATTTATTTATATATATATATATATATATTAAAATTTGTAATAACATCATATATTAGTTCATAACATTATAATTATTATATACTTATAATACGATATTTATAATAAAAAATACAAAATTTTAAAGATATTTAAAAAAATAAATAAAAAACAGACGCGTTATTAATAATTTTTTTTATTAAAATAAGTATTACATAATTTTTTTTTTTAAAAAAAAAACTATTTTTTTAAAATGTAAATTAAAATTAACTTATGTATAAGTTAATTTGTAGAATGTCTCATTTACTGCTGGATATAATCTTAAAAAAGAATGAAATTAAATTTAAGAAATTAGTGAATATGTAAAGTCTATCTACCTTTTAGTGTTGTATATAAACTACAAAGCCTTGTTCCCTAAAGAAGGTAAGAAGAAAAAGGGAAGAGTAAAAAATAAGATACATGAGAGTGTGCAGAGATGAAGAAATATGAATGAGAAAGAGAAAAGGATTGCAATGAATGGCAGCAGTGAAACATAAAATTGAGCTTCACTTCTTCCTAATTATTCACACAAAAACTATTCATCAGAGTCCAAAGTTGGAGTCTTGGCACAACTTTCCTGCTGATGGAGTTCCAACATTCTCTTTTCTGGATTACAGAGACCTGTAGAAGAATGTGGGGGTGATTGGATAAAATATATTAGTTTCAAGTGCAACTTCATCTTATGTTAAGTTTTGGTTTGAAATGATGTTGAATATGAATTAAAAGTTTGTGAAAAAAGAGGGGAGAAATAGGAACCTGAACACTTGGGAATATCCCAGACAGCAATTGATGTGGAGGTACAGTGTGGAGCACAGAGTTCAGGACTATTCTCATAATTCACATTCATTGCAAGCATCCAAGCTCCAATTGTAACATCCTCATTGCTGAAGATCCGGAAACTGTCATTAAAAACTACAAACATTACATTCATTATAATACCATATCACTATTTCTAAATAATGAAATGGAGAAATGAAACATGCCTGTTATTCTTAAGTGCTACCAAGCTTGATACAACATCAGCAGAAAGTGTGTATATAGGACCATAAGCATGAAGAAAATATTCTTTTCCAAGTAAATTAGATAGTGGCTCATACCTGCAAGATCAAGGTAAAAAACAATTCAATTCAAACATTCTCAATTTCATCCTTAAGGTTACATTTGCATGGTTGGAAAAGGAAAGAAAAAAAAAGAGAGAAAAATTAAGAGAATAAAAAAAAAAAAAAAAACTATGAGAATTTGAAGGACACTATGAGTAATACAAGAAAATCATTGCAACTATAATTTCATAAACTAAAAAAATTATTAATATTTAAAGTAATTTTTATTATTATTAAAAATTTATTAAGTAGTTTTTAAATTGATATCTAATTATTAGTTATCAACATTTTAGCTATTAATATTTTAGATTTTAAATTAGTCTCTAAAAGACTAATTGGATCAATTTAAAATTTATAATATTAATAGCTAAAATCCTGGTAGTTAATGACTAGATACTAATTTAAAAATCATTTTATAAATTTTTATTAACAATAAAAATCACTTTAAATATAAATAATTTTTTAATTTTTAAAATAATATATAATTTAATTAATATAGTGTCTAATTATTTTTTATCTCTAATTTTAATTGTTATTTAATGATTTTCTTATATTGCATCATAAACTTAATTAAAATATTTATAGAAATAAACACTCCGAGAGAATAGTCATTTAATTTCTCAAATTCATACTATAAACTTCCACACACATAGCAAGCTTATTTAAAATATTCCCTTTTCTAAACTTTAACTCTTTTATCCTTCATCAAACATGCACTAAAAATCTAATATTGAAAATCCAGTCCCATATAAAATAGTGGTGATATAATAGGATACAATAAGATAAATAATAATAGGATAATAACATCATAATGTATAATCCCATTAAATGATTGGTGTATACAAGATAACAAACTAAATAATGCTAGGATATAACATAAAAGTTCAAATGACAATTTTTACTAAAACTACATATAATTTTCTAAAATTTTACTTTTAATTTAGTTTTTATAAATTAAGAAAAGTATTAAAAATAAATTTTAACTAAAGTATACAAAATTATATATAACTAATTTTTATATTATAAAAAAGTATATAATATTTTAAAAAATATTTAAATTATTATTATTTAATTCAATATTCTAATAAATAATATACGTTGAATTTATGTATGACAATAACTATAAATGTTGTTAAATAAAAAAACTATGAATATTATTGTATAAATTAATATTAACAAAATTATACAAAATTTTATTTTATTTACAGTTATTTTTCTTAAAATTATCAATAAATTATCGAAAATGTTACTTTCGACTATAAATTTGAAAGATACCAATTATATGTTCAATATAATTTTAAAATTAGTCTATTTTAACAAAAAATTATTTCTCCTTTATATTGTAATATGGTGTATCACTGTATAAACACTTATCAATTATCTAAGACTCATCAATTATATAAGTTTTATGGTGGATTGTTTGTGTAGTGTTTGAGGGAGGAAAAGTCCTTGTTAGGAGGAAACCCTGAGTGGATGTATGCAGAAGTGCAGAACTGTAATCTGGACAGTACTGGCATAATTAGTATAAATTATCCAAACTCTTCTCCTATCTGCTTCAAGAAAAGTCATGTCCCCACAACAAAAATGAATGAAAAAAAACTACATCTAGAACTAGTAAGAATTTGATTTTGCAGAGTATCTCAGGATGATGCATATACTTAAAACTTAATTCTGCTTGCAAGGTCAAAAGGTACAATGATAAAGTGATAAACTTAAAATTTGGAGATAAAATAGAGTTAATCTAAACAGAACTAACCATTTGAGTTTGGGGTCAGTGAAAACAGGGCCTTTTTTCATGCATCCTATGTAAGTCTGAGGGTGAGATCGCTCTTTAGCCAGCAGTAGTGAAAGACGGTCTGACATTAAAAATAAATATGTTACACAAATCTTAATTAATTATAGAGAAATCATTAATCTCATAAACAAAGTTCATCACCATATTTAACCAAGTTAGGCACTGAAAGATATAGCACCTGGCCTTAAGTATATGTCATCATCTGCTTTGACATAAAAGTCTGCTTCAAAAAGTGCATAAGCAGCTTTGAAGAAAGCTAATCTGTAATAAATGACCAAATTCAACTCAGCAACAAACTACTGACATAAAATATAGCAGTTTACTAACCCTCAGCACACACGTTTTGTATGGGAGCTTACTGTACTCCTCTTCTATATCCAGTAAAATGAAATCATCATATTGTGCCACTTCCTTCTGAAGAGCAGACATCTTTGATCTATCACTCGTTCTACCAATCACAAACCTAAAAGCCAAGCCAGTGGCTTCTTCCAAGCTGCAAGAAACAAAACAAATTTTGCTTATCATAATGAATGGAGATAATTCCATTAGATCACATCACTCTCAGACACAAACACCTTCAAAATACCCAACAAAACATACAGCTAACCAGTGGCCTATGTACATTGCAGCTAAAATTCTAGAAATTAGAAATTCCAAAATAGAAATAAAAATTGACATTATTACAGATGCCCAAAAAGTATCATATTCATAAAGCAGAAACATAAACTCACTCATCTGGCCTTGGAAAATATACCAGATTAGTATTAACCATTGGTCAAATTGAATGACAATTGTTGATATAATCTGAATAGAATTGATTTCTACAAAATTTAAATAATTCCGTAAAAATAGACTAATTTCACCTTCAGCCGCATCTGTGCACAAATTTTGATATAGTAGATAAATTCAGGCCACACAAATACAGATAAGAACCTAGTATCTTCCATGGCTAAAACTGTAACAACTTATAAAGACATGGCAATGTCAACAACTCCAAGCAATCAAATAGTTAGAAACATATATTCATTTCTACCCAAGCAATCAATTATCACCCTTTTCACTCTCTTTCTCTTCATTTTCATTCTTTCTTTTCCATTTTTTCTTCACATTGTACACCTCAAAGTACAGTGTAAGGAAAGGAGTATATGTTTATCAGAACTCCCAAGCAACTCCTCTTCCAAAAGCAGATCAGTGATAACAGATTACTATAAGACTACGCAAATCATTCACTTTCTCTTCCATCTTTATTACCCAGATTAGCGAAGTGAATCTATACTTAAGTTTTGGCGAAAAACAAATATTGCAAAGATCAGGAAATAAATAAAGAAAGGGTGTACCCTTGAAGTGCATGTGGATCGGAAGGAAACCAAGTGTTCCTGAGAGATTGGCGCCTGCCCACGGATCCGAAGCCGGTTTGAACTCCCACAAAGGCCATGACTTTGTGTCTGTTATGAAGCGGAGGGTTGTGGTGGGTGGTGGGGCTGTGGTCCCAGAGGACTCGAACCGATGTGGGGGTGCGGTTGGGGCAGGGAGGGTCCAAAAGGGGTCTGAGGAAAAGGAAGAAGAAAGCGGAGAGGAAGAGGCATGCAAAGATGAGGAAGGAGGTTGTGCGAGGGGGAGGACGAGGGTAGAAGGATTTGGGGGAAGAAGAAGGCATGGTTTGAGGAAGTGGAAGAAGCTCCGGGTGTGAGGGAATGGAGGTTAAAGGGTGTGTGGTGTGAGTGAAGATGAGAGGTTGTTGAGAGTGTGAAGGTGAAGTGAAAGAAAGGGATGATTGGGTTTGGTTTATGCTTAGCCAGCAAGCATCTGTTATTGACAGTTATGCTGTTTCTTTCTCTTTCTCTCTTCGATCTCGTCACCAAACAAACAACCCATCTTTCCATGCTTAATTTTCTTCTCTTTTTCTCTCTTCTTTCTTATGTCTTTTGGACTTCTTTGTTTATCTTACCCACACCAACACTACAACTTACACAATCTCACATAAAACTATTCATAAATGGAACAAGGGTCCCGATATTTCGATAACGTGCACCACCAAAATATTAATATTTTAATAGTCTGTGCATCTACTGTACTGTGATATGTTAGAATGTTTTTCAAATTTTTTTTTGTAGTTTTCATATCTTGGGTTTGTTTGTTTTTTTTAGCCGTATTTGCAAATTTTTTTTTTCACTATACGGTTTATTTTTTCTCCGGTTTTGTTTTTTTATTAATAATAATATTATTATTTTATTAATATTATTATTAAAATTAATAATAATAACAATAAATATTATTAATAATAATAATACTAATATTAATAATAATTTTAATATTAATAATAATTACAATAATAATAATAATGTTAATAATATTAATAGTAATTATAATTGTAGTGGTCAAAAGTGTTTGGAACCTCGATCCAAGTGATTAGGTCAGTTCGGTTTGGACAAGTATGAGTCCAAAGGATGGGCCATGAGCTCGACCTAGATATTGGAAGACAACTTGAAAAAGATAATTAAAATAGAAGAAATATTCTGATTGTTTATGATAAATACGCTAATTAAATACCAATAAAAGTTGTTGAAAATAAAGTACTTAGCACCTGAGAATAAAGGTGCATGAGTCAACATAATATTTTATCGTTGTTAAGCACCCGAGAATAAAGGTGCATGTAAGCAATATGTTTTTCTGTTGTGATTATATGTTTTTTTTTGAGATTATATTCTCCCTGTTGAAATCTCGCTCTGTTGAGATTGGAGAGAATTGTTGAAGGAATATCTATAAAAGGGGGCTTGAGACCCCTAATAAAGGCACGCTGTTTCTGAATACTTGAGACTGAAACTGATTTGATATTTTTGAATGCTCTCACTGACTTGATCATCGGAGTGTGATCAATAGGTAGATCCCTTTTTGTCCTAGTGGAGCACCAAGTACCTCGAAGCACTAATTGGAAAAAAATCAGAGAAGGAACGTGTCCATTCAATCCGTCTGAGGTCAACCAGTGAGAACAATAATAATTTTTTCCACTTAGTTAGTATTATTTATTTATCTTTATATTCTTAAATCCCAATTTAGTCTAGTCAAATATTTTCTTGACTAAAATAAATATTTATCACAAACATATTTTTGAATTGGACTTTCTTGATATCATTGTTATAATTTTATTCAAAATGATTTTTTGTATGCTTAAATGCATATTGTGATTGAATTTAGCATGAAGGATTTTATTTATTAAAGTAATGGACAATTGAACTTGAGTATGGTTGAGGTTAATGTGTTGGTCATTCAGAAAAAATGGTTTAGGAAATGGTGACCTAATCAAAGTTTTTGCACAATGGTCAGTGAGGATGATGAATAAGGTGAACTCATGAGTTTGTTTATCATACGTGAAATTTATTTATTACATGAAAAATAAAATCGATTACTTTAAACATTTTGAAGAATGCAACATTGGTAACATAAATCCACTAACTAATAAAATTATCCAACCTAAATCATAAATTATAAATACTGTACACAACTACAAGTTTGAATGGTCCACTACGATAATTGTACACGGATAACAGTGACATTAGAGAAATTCACCTTGGTGTCCTCCAGTGGAGTCACTTCACACATTCTTCATGCACCACCCCACTGAACAACAACAGTAAGCTCAAAATGTCGGAAATTTGTTTAGTGTGCAAAAATTTGATAACAAGTCACCACTTATTCCTACATAAGTCACCACTTACTATGACTAACTACGTTGACACTGAGATTAGAGATCTTTTCCTCGATGTCCTCAACTGAGGTCACTGTACAAACACCTCATGCATCACCCCACCCAAGAACAACACAAAGCTCAAAATTTCTAAAATTACTTCATTATACAGACACTTGGTAGTAGATCACCATTTATTCCTACCTAGGTCACCACTTTGTGTTTCTGTCACTAAATACATTGACACTGAGATTACAGAACTTGGTCTTGATGTACTCAACTGGGGTCACTTTACACACACTTCATGCACCACCTCACCCAAGAACACAATAAGCTTAAATTTTCAAAAATTTGATTAGTGTACAGAAACTCGGTAGCACGTCACCACTTACTGTAGCTAACTACATTCACATTGAGATTAGAGAACTTGACCTTGGTGTCCTCCACTAAGGTCACTTTACACACATGTCATGCACTACCCAAGAACAAAACAAAGTTTAAATTTCTAAAATTATTTTATTGTACAAAAACTTGGTAATAGGTCACCATTTAATGTGAGTGTGACTAACTACATTAACAGTGACATTAACCATCGTGTTCTCCACTGGGATGACATTACACACATCTCATACATGCATCGCCCCACCCAAAAACAATACAAAACTCAAAATTTCTAAAATTACTTCGTTGTGCAGAAAGTTGGTAGCGGATCACCACTTACTCTGACTAATTAACATTGAAATTAGATAATTGTACATTGGTGTCTTCCATTAAGGTCACTTTACACACACCTCATGCACGACCTTACACAAGAACAACATAAAGCTTACAATTTATAAAATTACTTAATTGTGCATAAACTTGGTAGTAAGTCACCACTTATTCCTACACAGATCACCAATTACTATGACTATCTCTAACTACATTAATAGTCAGATTAGAGAACTTGACCTTTGTGTCCTCCACTAGGGTTACTTTACACATATCTCATGCACTGCACCATCCTACACAAGAACAACACAAACCTCAACATTTCTAAAATTAATTAATTATGCAAAAAGTTGGTAACAGGGGTCACCACTTATTCTTACACAGGTCACCACTTACTTTGACTAATTACATTAACATTGAGATTAGATAATTGTACCTTGGTCTCCTCTATTGAGGTTACTTTACACACACCTCATGCACCACCCCGCAATATAACAAAACAAAACTCAGATGTTTACATAAGTGGTAGCCCTTCTATAGGGTTTTACCTTTCTGATGAGACCGTTGAAATAATGAACATCCTAAAATATGTTTTGTGGTGGTGTTGATAGAGAATGTAAACCCTGCAAAAGGATGTAAGGATGTAAATGATCAATAAAAATACTATTAAGCTTTACTATATGAATAATATAACTATTTCACAAGTTTATAATGTTTAATGTTTTAAATTTTCGAATTATTTTAAAGAAACAATAGGTATGCGAATTTTTTTATGTTTGAAAATTATGAATTTCATAAATTATAAAATTTATAAATAAATAATTGAATTGATAAAATATATTATTAATAATAACATATAACTTTTATTATTTAAATTTTTATTTTATTTTGAGAAAAAAAAGATTTTCATATCCTCTAATTAATGATTTTTTTAATCATAACATAAAAATTCGAAAATGTTAGTTCTTGAAAATGTTACTTAAATATAACAATTATGAGATTTTTTTTTAATTTTAATTTTTTTCAAAAATTAAAATTTTCTTTTTACCAAGCATTTGTGTCATTTAAATTGAATAAAGTGATTTTAATATCTCAAAAAATCAATTATTTAATAATTAATAATATCAAAATTTTAATTATATTTTTTAATTTTTTTAATTTAAGTATGATATATTTTATTATATGTACTTGTATGTTAGTATTAAAGATGATGACATTATAATATGATTATTCCACTAATTTTTTTTATATTACTTCAAAATAATCAATGTAAAATAAAAATAGAAAGTTGTCAAAATAATTTTTTTAAAACATTATAAAAATAATTTTTTTTAAAATATCATATCACGATTGTCATGTAGAGTTAGTTGTTAAAAAAGTATTTTTATTAAAATAAAGTAAAAAAATTATAATTTAAAAAATAAAATATATAAAATTTCTTTATTTGAAAATTTAGATTCACTAGTTCATCATCATTTCATTTGATAATGTCTTGCACATTATAGAAATTAGGTACATATATGAAGTAAGTAGATTTGTTGAAGGGTAAAAAACACATTTGAAGTTGTAATCTGGTGCAATGAAAAGAGTTGTCAAATAATAATTTTGCATGCAAGAAACATGTTATAGTGTGTCAGAGAAAAAAAGAAAAATGGTGGTTGAACAACCGATACTGCACTTACTCCACCATACAACTGCATACGTGGCAAAATTAATATTATTCTATTGGAGTTGTGGGGCTCGCGTTGAATAGATTTAGGGTTAGAATGTAAAGAAATCAGGGCTAAGAAATTGGGGGCAACTCTTAAGTTTTCTTCTTCAAGTTCTTATTTCTCATCCTATGGTACTCTTTCCCTTCATTTCGTTTGTTCCGTTTCACTTGTTGCAAGTGTCGTGTGCATTCTCCTTCATTTTCCTTCATTATCCTTCACGTTCTTGTCGTACTGCAAGTGTCGCGCTCTTCCACCTTCTTTTCAAAGTTTCTCCTCCACCTTCTCTTCCACCGTGGGTTTAGGGATTGGTAATCCAAGGTAGTACATATTCTATTCATTTCTTTATTAAGTGAAAGATTTTATGTTGTGTGCTTTGTATTGGGTTTAATGTGTTATTTTCCATGTGCTGACCCTTGTCTGAGCTAAAGTCTGTGCTTAAATTTGATGTGGTCATAGTTGTCTGAGTTTACTATTTGGTTTTTTATGGAGCATGACTTATTTTTTTGTGGAATCTATTGTTAAAAGTATATATTTGCGTTTACTTGGTTTGTGTAACTATGTATACTTTTTTAGTATTTTTTTTTCTCCAAAAAAGACATTTTATAAAGTTATTCTGGTCGGGGTGAGGCATGATGTAGGGAGAAAGTGAGTTAAATAAGTTTTTTAAAGGCCAAAACTACAGGGCAGTGTCAAGTAAGCACAAAATTCACCGAACTTAGAGGATGACAATATGTGGTGACCCTAGTAGGAATATGAGGTGACCCACATTAGACTTTTTGCACAGACCTAGAGAAACTTTTTCTAAAACTGTCTAGTGAGTGTTCGTGTTAGTTCTAAAGGGCATTAGGTGGGGAGAAAGTGGGTTAAATGAGTTCTTTAGAGGACATGAGAGTAGGACAGTGTGAAGTAACCACAAAATTCACTTAACTTAGAGAGTCACAGTATGTGGTGACCCTAGAGGGCATATGTGGCCCATGTTACACTTCCTGCACAGACCCAGGGAAACTTTTTTCTGGAAATGTCAAGTGAGTGTTCGTGTTGGATGGGGAGAGGCATGAGGTGGGATGAAAGTGGGTTAAATGAGTTCCTTAGAGACCATGAGAGTAGGATAGTGTGAAGTGAGCACAAAAATTCACTCAACTTAGAGGGTGACAGTATGTGGTGACCCTAGTAGGAATATGTGGTGACCCACATTACACTTCCTGCACAGACCCAGGGAAACTTTTTCTGGAAATGGGAAGTGAGTGTTCGTGTTGGCTGGGGTAGGGCATGAGGTGAGGAGAAAGTGAGTTAAATGAGTTTCTTAGAGGACATGAGAGTAAGACAATGTAAAGTCACCACAAAAATTCACGCAACTTAGAGGGTGACAATATGTGGTGACCCTAAAGATAATATGTGGTGACCCACATTACACTTCCTGCACAGACCCAGGGAATCTTTTTCTAGAAATGGGAAGTGAGTGTTCATCTTGATTGGGGAGGGGCATGAGGTGGGGAGAAAGTGGGTTAAATGAGTTCCATATAGTGCATGAGAGTAGGACAGTGTGAAGTAACCACAAAATTCATTCAACTTAGATAATGACAATATGTGGTGACCCTAGAGGGAATATGTAGTGACCCATATTATACTTCCTGCACAGACCCAGAGAAACTTTTTTTGAAAATGTCAAGTGATTGTTCGTCTTGGTTGGGGAGAGAAGTAAGGTAGGGAGAAAATGGGTTAAATGAGTTACTTAGACGCCATGATAGTAAGACAGTGTGAAGTGAGCACAAAAATTCACCCAACTTAGAGGGTGACAGTATGTGGTCACCCTAGATGGAATATGTGGTGACCCCACATTACACTTCCTGCACAGACCCAATGAAACTTTTTCTAAAAATGGGAAGTGAGTGTTCATCTTGGTTGGGGAGGGGCATGAGGTTGGGAGAAAGTGGGTTAAGTGATTTCCTTAGAGGTCATGAGAGTAAGACAGTGTGAAGTGACCACAAAAATTTACTCAACTTAGAGGGTGACAGTATGTGGTGACCCTAGTAGGAAAATATGGTGACCCACATTACACTTCCTACACAGAGGCAGGGAAACTTTTTCTGGAAATGGGAAGTGACTGTTCGTCTTGATTGGGGAGGGGTAGTGCGTAGAACTCAAACTCATAAAAACCTCTCTCAAGCAGGATTGCTTTCCAAGATCCAATAATCTTCCACACAAGCTACAACGTTTTAGTTAAATCAATGTGTGTGAGAGATTTATCCTCCTTAGATAGAATAATTTGACCATGTAGATGGGTCTTGCAATCCTCAAGACCGGGCAAGTAATCTTCCTCTTCAACCCGTACAACAACCATGTCCTCATTGATACAAAGTGTAGGTAGTTGGGACACTGGGATGTCACAAGTATTGCCCAAGGTCTAGCAATTTTTTTCCTATGTCCTTGCATAACAAATGCCTTCTTAGTTGGAACCACTTCGTTCTCTTTCAAACAATCCCAAGGTATCAAGAAATTGGAAAAGGCCTCTACCATTCTTGAAGTTCCACAAAACTCCAAGAAAAGACACCCTTAACCCTACAAAACCACTGCCAGCAACACTCACATACATTTCTTTATAAAAATCTTGACTTGACCACAAATTAGATCTAGCTATATGAAAAATGGGGCCACTTTTTTTTGTGTGCAATGCCTTGATACCCTCGCCAATAGCACCCGCACACGTTCATTGATAAAAATATTGACTTTACCACAATTTTTGATAAAAATCTTGACTTTACCACAAATTAGAACTGGCTACACAAAAAAGGTGGCAACTTTACAAAACAATGTATTTAAGGAAAGAATACACCTTGTATGCAAACTAGAGAACCGTCGCGCCACCACCAACGTCTTTGCAGACTTCCGTGCTGCCACCAACCAACACCCACTACCCCTGCGCCACCATCGTTCACCACCAAGCTGGAGAATGAACAAGCACTCACACAAACCCCAGCCACACCAAAATCATTCAGTGGAGAGAGAATAAAGCTAAAATCTTATCTTTCTATTATCCTCTAACTTGGTGGCTTGTTTGATGCAAGTTTAATTACTTAATTAATTAGTATTTAGGTTAGTATAACATTTTTCATGTATTTACAACGTCAGGTAAGTCATATTTTTTTGCAACTAACTTCATTGATAGTAACATAAAAAATATTTTAATTACGAGCAAGTTGCATACACAAATAATAAATAATATTTGATTTCAAATTAATTTTAATCACAATGATAAAACTGTTATCTTAAAATTTAATCAATTAAAAAATGTTATAATCATATTCACACATTTTTTTGAAATTTTCTTTTCACTTTCCACTTTTTATCCCTTAATCGAAATAACTTCACTTTTGACTATTTTTTTTCCTTTAAATCCATCATTTTCCTCTATCTTAAATATATCCAAACAAAGTCTTAAGAACATAAAAATATGTTTATATTTACAACTAATAAAAGTATGCTAATCTAAGAAAATGAAAACCTAAAATTCTCCTTCTCACACTCATGAAATAATGGACTTAATTAGTTTTTCTTCATTTTATTTCACTGAAAGAATGTAATTAATATTTATTGAATAATGATAGGTTGACACTCTTAGTTAACATCCACATTTGACAATCAAATATATTATTATTTTATTTAAAAAAATTATATTTATTTTTATTAAAAAAAACATAATATTTTATTATTAAAAGGGGTTGTAAAGTGGAAATGAGAGAAAAAAACTCACTACAAGAAAATCATCAAATAGAAATTAATTTTAGAGATAATTAGTTACTATTTAACTAAATTAGAAATAATTTTGTAAACTAAAAAATTATTGGTATCTAAAGTAGTTTCTATTATTAATAAAAATTTATAAAATAATTTTTAAATTATTATCTAGCCATTAGCTATTAAGGTTTGAGTTACTAACTACTTTATATTCTAAAGTGTTTTAGAGATTAATTTACGATCTAAAATATTAATAGCCAAAACTTTAGTAACTAATTTAGATATCAATTTAAAAATTATTGTATAAATTTTTATTAATAATAGAAACAACTTTAAATAATATTTTAGTCTCTAAAAATAGTATCTAATTTTATTAATATAATGATTAAATATTTTTAGTTTTTAAATTTAATTATTATTTAATAATTTGATTATAGTCACTAGGATGAAATAAACTTTTTACCATAATGAGAATACAGTTAGCATAATGAGAATACTGCTGCCATTATCATTGGGCTTCTTTATAGGAGTTCAGTTTTTAGATTGGTTGTTCTGCATATATCCTAAAATCCTGAAAAATACTTTTTATAGGACCATTATTCAAGCCTTCTAATTTTCAATGTTACAATAACTTAGGAAAAATTCATAATTTATTTATGAATTAAGTAATTTAAAAGGCATTTTTAAATTGCTTAATTTAAAATATATTTTTAAATTATTTAATGTAAAATTTATTCCTTATTAATAAGAAAATAAATAAACCAACATGAATAGTTTCTTGTCATCAAGCATAGGAATTAGAAATAATACTTAATAATAAATTATTAAAAAAATTAATTTTAAAGATAAAAAATAATTAATCACTATAAATTAAATATTTTTTAAATATTAATATCTAGACTAGTTTCTATTATTAATAAAAAATTATAAACTTATTTTTAAATTTATATATAATTAGTTATTAATATTTTAATTATCAACTAATTTAGATTTTAAAATTGGCAGTTTGGTAGTTAATTGATATAATTTAGAAATTAGTTTAATTTTTTATTAATAATAAAAACTATTTTAAAGATTAATAATTTTTTAATATTTAAAATAATATTTAATTTAGTTAATATAGTAACTAATTATTTTTTAATTTTTAAAAATTAATTTTTATTTAATAATTTTTATTGTAATATATAAATGTGTTTGTATTATATATAAAGATCAGAGAAACATCAAAGACAATAAAATAAAGCCAATTTATTCACACTTATATTCATAGTGTGTAAACTATTATAACTAAGATAAGGTAGTGATTCTCATTCTATAGAAAGTTAAAGAACTACTGCTCAATACTAGGTGTCAAAATTTAATTTTATTTGAATAATTTTAAAATAAATGTTAAAAAAAATAGAGTCAAATTGATTTGAAAAAAGTACAAAAGTACAAATTTAAAAATTCTAACAAATAATAAAAGGAGACGAGTGAAAGAAACATAATTTCTTTTCTAAAATATATTTTTTTATAAAAAATTATTTTTAAAAGAACATTTCAGTTTATTTTACATTAATTATGCTTAAAAAAATTTTTAAAAAAAATTATTTTACCTAAAAATAAAGAAAAAAATATCTTAATATTTTATTTTTCCAAATAACTCATAATTCTTGATAATTACTTTAAAGGTAACAACAATACAACACTTTTATCTTTTGAGTTATAGCAAACACGAAAATAGAATTTTTGTCTTTAACACTTAAATGTAAGCAGATGAATTTTTTAATTTTTTAATTATCTAATTATATTATCTTTCGAAATATAACACATGAAAAAATAATTTTTGTATTTAACATTTAAAAGCAAACAGATAATTTTTTTTTATAAATTTAATTAGGGAGGAACTTGTCAAAACACTCATTCATATTTAGATTTTACTTAGGACAAAATATATTTTTCGAAAACTAGGGAGTGCATAAATAAGTTATTATGGGGTATAAGAACATTTCAACTCTTTCATAAAATGTTCTCGCCGATTGACTCGCTCGCTGGTTGACTCAAATGGCAATCTTTGGCCCGCCTGTCTTCGCCTGAGAATCGAACTTTCTTGGTTGAAGAATCTCTCACCTGCAAAGGCAAAGGTTGCCTTGACGGCCGTTTGCATTCCGACGCTCAAGTCAGTACTGGGGCAAAGAAACAATAAGTGTATAAAGTAGTTTCAGTCTTAGAAACTGTGTACCTTGCCAGGGTTCTTAGCACCTTTTATATAGGTTGAAACTAGGGTTTACCTATGTTCTGTTACCCATGTCTAGGGTTCCTTGGAGAATGTCCCTGCGCCACTATTACGTAATCTTAGCGTAATCTGGCACATAAGACTTCCCTTAACTAGAGTGCAATGACTAACAGAATGGCCACCTGGGTACCAACTTGAGCACCAAATCTCTTGGACCATTTGTTTTGTGGGTGCCCTAAGTATTCACGTGCCATACATGCAGCTTCCCTTGGAAACCCTAACCTTAATCGGGCCTTAACGCCTCCAAGGGCTATTTACTTGTGCTGCGCTTGAATGTGCTATACACACCACCTGCATGGATCCCTCGTGTCTTAGGGCTTCCTCTCATATCTGATATTTTAATTAGTAACTAGTATAATTATGGGGTCCACCTTACGTGGCTCAATATAGTTGTTCAAACCACCGACGTTCGATCTCTCCCTCTGTCGATGTCCGAGGACTGGTCGGTACACAAGCCTCCCATTCTCGAGTTGTAACTCGTTTCAGCGAAGAGACTAATGAGTGCTCAGGTGGCTAACAATAGTTTTTTAGGGGTAGGTGATAACCCAGCAAACCTCAACTACCTTAGGCCAATGTACGCCTTAATTAACTGATGGCAATATAACTGACAACCTTATCAACGTAATGCATTTGGAAAGTTTTATTGCTTTCCTAACACATCCTCCCCTGAGATTAGGGGTGACCTGAGCATCTGACTCGAGGTCGATCTCTACACCAAGTCTGCCCTTAAATGGCATTTGGCAACTTAGAGTATCTGCCTTGAGTGTTGGCTTACACATTAAGTCTACTCTTAACACCTTTGTGGTGCAACTCTATCCCCACAGGGTTATCTTTACTGGATTAAGCAAAACAATCTTAGTCATGGCTAGCTACGATTCTGGGCACCCGAGTTCAGAGTCTTACTGAGCCTGGGTCGTTCCATCTGAATCACCTTACTGCTCCCCAAAGGGAGATTTCACTATGGTTCTCCATGAACCTAACTGCTCCCTAAAGGGACCTTGGCGTATAAAGGCAAGGGAGAGGTTCACTTACTGTTCACGACCTTGACGTATGAAGGAAAGGGAGATGTCTTACTTGGAACCATACTATTCTCGACCTTGGCGTATAAAGGCAAGGGAGAGGTTCACTTACTATTCTCGACCTTGGTGTATGAAGGCAAGGGAGATGTCTTACTTGGAACCATACTATTCTCGACCTTAGCGTATAAAGGCAAGGGAGAGGTTCACTTACTGTTCTCGACTTTGGCGTATGAAGGCAAGGGAGATGTCTTACTTGGAACCATACTATTTTCGACCTTGGCATTCCCACGAAAGAGGGAGGCTCACTAAGAACCATACTATTTTCAGTCTTGTTGTTTCTAACCCAAGGGAGAGGTTCACTTACTGACCTCGTCCTTGTCGTATAGAGGCAATGGAGGATTTAACTGGCGAACCATACTGTTCAACCTTGGCGTTCTCACTCAAGGGGGAGGTGTTCTCTATGAATCATCCTCTCCCAATCTCGAGGCTTCTAACCCAAGTGAACGGTTCGTAACTGACCTCATCCTTGTTGTACGAAGTCAAGGGAGGATTTTAATAACTGACCTCATCTGTGCGGTATGAAGTCAAGGGAGGATCTTAACAACTGACATCATCCTTGTTGTATGAAATCAAGGGAGGATCTTAATAACTGACCTCATCCTTGTTGTATGAAGTCAAGGGAGGATCTTAATAACTAACCTCATCCTTGTTGTATGAGGACAAGGAAAGCCTTTCCCACTGTCTTTGATTTTCTTGCAAGACAAGGGGGAAGGTCTCCCTGTTGATCTCGTTTCTGCCTTCATTGGGTCGATGGTCACGCCTAGTCTGTTGGACCGCACTGTTCTCGACCTTGCTTCGTGAGGGCAAGAATAAATTTAACTAATGAACCATTCTATTCAACCTTGGCATTCCCACACAAGAAGGGGTTCCGCTGAGGAACTATGTTGCTCCAATCTTGGTGTTTCTAACTTAAGTGAACGGTTCTTAACTGACCTCGTCCTCACCCATAAGGCAAGGCAGGTTTTTAACAACTGACCGCTACCTTGCTGTATGAAGTCAAGGGATAGGTCTGAATAACTGACTGCGACCTTGCTATAAAAAGTCAAGGGACAGGTCTTAACGTTTGAACCATAATGTTCTTAGCCTTGGTAAACTTGCGAAAGAGGGAGGTTCACTGAGGAACCATACTATTCTTCGCCTTGGTGAACTCATACAAGAGAGGGTTCATTGGGGAACCAAACTACCTCTGATCTTGGTGTATCACTTCAAGGGAGAGATTCATTAACTGCACTGCACTTATACTTTTCAATTGAACAACTTGAAATTTTATTTGGGTAACCTCGTAAAAAAAAAACCTGAAATAGAACATGAGGCTTGGCGCCTTCCTCGTCTGAGGAATGGCTCCATCGTCTTGAATTTCCAATCGAAAGGTTTCGTCGCCCAACACGTCAAAAAACTCAAACACAATTGTGGATGGGATCAAGTTTCACCGGGTCCCACGGTGGACGCCAAATGTTCTTGCCGGTTGACTCGCTCGCTAGTTGACAAGAAAGGCAATCTATGGCCCGCCTGTCTCCGCCTGAGAATCGAACTTCCTTGGTTCAATAATCTCTCACCTGCAAAGACAAAGGGCGTCTTGACGGCCGTTTGCACTTTGACGCTCAAGTCAATACTGAGGAAAAGAAACAATAAATGTATAAAGTAGTTTCAGTCTTAGAAATTGTGTACCTTGCTAGGGTTCTTAGCACCCTTTATATAGGTTGAAACTAGGCTTTACCTCAGTTTTGTTACCCATGTCTAGGGTTCCTTGGAGAATGTCCCTGTGCCGCTATTACGTAATCTTAGCGTAATCTGGCACATAAGACTTCCCTTAACTGGAGTGCAATGACTAACAGAATGGTCGCCTGGATACCAACTTGTGCACTAAACCTCTAGGGCCATATGTTCTGTGGGTGCCCTAAGTATTCACGTGTCATACATGCAGCTTCCCTTGGAAACCCTAACCTTAATCGGGCCTTAGCGCCTCCAAGGGCTATTTACTTGTGTCGCGCCTGAGTGTGCTATACACACCACCTGCATGGATTCCTCGTGTCTTAGGACTTCCTCTCATACCTGATGTTTTAACTAGTAACTAGTATAATTCTGGGGCCTACCTTGTGTGATGGAGATCAAGCTCAAGTGGACATGGAGGCCAATCAACAAGATCAAGAAGAGGTAGAGGCACAAATGGAGGACGCCCATGGAGGTCAAAGCCCACCTCAAAGGCTTACAAGAAGCATGT
>Ga0123342_1002658_pt1 | contig 29474 bp, 20 predicted proteins | sample Turbeawhitnodule_FD_89960 | JGI IMG/M metagenome (GOLD analysis project Ga0123342, IMG submission 89960) | Root nodule microbial communities of legume samples collected from Mexico - Turtle bean Mexico white nodule | ecosystem: Host-associated > Plants > Roots > Nodule | place: Mexico: Nepantla... | reverse complement strand
GGATAACAAACATTTTCTAGAATTTCGCTTAAATTCGAACCCATAGCTGATAATAGAATTAGAATAGATATTTTCTGTTTCCTACTCACACGAGCCCATATCCTTGCTTTTTTATCAATCTCTTACAAAGTAAAGACCTCCTTAAAGAAAGAAAAGAATATGTTTTGTGCTTACTATGCGCTGCTGAAGTGTTGTCCCTCGCTCAATGGCTGCAGCTGGGGTCTGAGGGGACAAACCATGAAGCATTAACTTCTGTGCAAGTGAAGGGAAGGTCGACAAGCCCATATAAACCACCAAGGTAGAATCAGAATCAGCAGCATTTTCTGATACAAAGAGAGGATCAGATCCTCCTTTTCTTGAATGCCCTGTGAGAAATCTCACACTATTTGCAATGCCTCGGTGAGTTAATGGTATTCCCAACTCTGCGGCTATTCCAGATGCAGCAGTTATACCTGCAAGAAATGAGAAATAATTAATTACAATAATCACCACTGTTCTGCCTTTTCTTATAGAAATCATTACATAGTTTATAAATCTACTGATGTCTTTCACATGCTACATAACATGATCGTTTAAAATGAAAAGGAACAGGCAACGTGGGGACAAAATCATATTTTATGCTTTCATTCAATGTCCTTTCCCAATGGCAATAACTGAAGTATAAGCAGTAGAAATGTGAAACTACTTTCCACAGATCAAGTCCATTTAAATCTATGAGCTGATACCCTTTGCAATAACCTTCCATAGTTTACAAAGTAGAAAATGAAAAGGTAAAAACACTTTCCTTTTGCGTGATGTTTAGGTCTTAGGACCAATCATATTTCCATGCCAACATGAGTTGGACTAATCATTGATTTGCTACTAATGGCTCAGAAAGATATGATTATACAGACTGAAAATACAGATAAGAAAACTGTTTCATAAATTATAAGATATGCATATGCCGGTGACTGATTGATCGAGAGACACTTTGTTTCAAGTTCTAAAACTAACCACATTCTGCTTCTATAAGTGAAAAACCTTTGTATACACACACACAATAATGGAGCACTTGTGCCAATTGAATCATTACATTCATGAGTCATACCTGGAATAACTTTGACTTGGATACCTTGCTGTTGCAAAAAGTCCATTTCCTCCCCACCCCTCCCAAACACCTACAAGTACCCAATAACAATCATTATAAGACATCTACATCTGTTCATCACACAGACCAAGACAAACTAAAACACTAACTTGCTTCACCAATACAATCCACTAAAACAATCCCAAACAAAAACTTACCAATGGATCACCCCCTTTAAGTCTCACAACAGTTGCCCCAGCTTCTGCAAAACTCAAAAGAAGTTCATGTATTTCCTCCTGCCACAAATCAACCATAAAAAGATCCATTTTATCAACATCTAAGACCCGAAATATCTCTACAATTTCAAAACAAAAATCACACCTCCAAAGGATATTCAGAAGTTGACACAAACGCATTTTTTGACTCCAGCATTAACCCATCATAAATTCCAAGAAAACCCCACAATCCAAGGTTACAATAAACAGTCCTTACCACAATTGCAGCGACAAAAACCACAAGTATCGTAATTTTCCACAGTATCAAATCAAAGACTAAGACGACATTGTGACAAGATCACGACCACAACAACCAAGTTTATCAGTAATTTTGGCCTCAATTTCATGGTTTTTGAGTATTAGTGACCGCAATTGCAACCACATTCATCCATAATTTTCTGCAATATCAAGAATTACAAAGCAACGACCACAATTGCGGCTGCAACAACCACATTTATCCACAATTCCCCACAACATAAAGAATCGCAACAAAACCACAATTTAAAAACTTAGCAACAACCCAATTACCAAAAAAAAAAAGACAATATCTTTACCTGTGTTCTACTATGGTATCCCGCAGTTTTTCCCACATAGAGAAGCTTGGCCTGAGGGGCAACCAAATCCAGCACATCATTGGACACCAATCTGTCATACAGCAGCAAATCAGCACTCTTAATCACTCTCACAGCCTTGAGAGTGAGAAGCTCAGGGTCCCCAGGCCCGGTTCCCACCAAGAACACATTCCCTGGCACACACTCCCCTCCACTGCACTTCCCCTCACTCTCCCTCTTCTCCCTCAGCACCTCTAGCAACTTCTTCAGCTCCGGAAGCTGCAGGGCTATGTCTTCCTCCCTCACGGATCCCGAGTCGCAGGGGGGAGTAAACGACATCGTTTGTCTATCATCGTACACCCATTGGTCCCTCTGGTACCTCTCTCGGGAGTGCTTCTCCGTGAAGGGGGAGGCGGAGAAGGAAACGAGGTGGCGGCGGGGAGGAGAATAATGGGGATTTCTGGTAAAGGGTGAGTTGAGAGAGGAAAAAGATGCGAGCTTGTGAAGAAGAGCCATGTGGGTGGTGTGAGCAAAAGGACAGTGACCTTAAAGGCTCCGAATTTGTTCTTTATATTTAACCAGAGGCAGTGAGTGTTTGTGTTTGAATTGGATAGTGGCAACTGAAATGGACTTTGGGGAGATTGAGGAGACAGTCTCTGTTGTTTGCCTTTGGGCTTGTGGGAGGGACATGCCTTTGTGCCTCTGTGCTTTCCCTTTTCTTTGTTTTCTTCTGTTCCATGGTCAAAATACAGAGAGCAGAATTTGGAGGATTTGTTAATTACAGCTATTAAAGAATAAGTTCTCCAATTTCAAATACAAGTAAAATAAAAATAATTTAAACTAAATAATTAATAATATTTGATTACATTTATTCCATTTATAAGAAATTAAAACTATTTTTTTTTATTAAAACTTAATATTAAGAATAAAAGAAGGTTATTAGAAATCAAATTTTCCCTTATTAAAACATGTTTTAAAATAATCTCTTTAAATAAGATAGATTTATTGAAATTTATTTATAATGAGTCCAATGCCTATGATTGTCTTACTAAAGGATTAATTTAGTTCTTGAAACTGTCAATTGTATCTCATTATTATATTTAATTTTTTTAATTTAAACAAATTCATGAACATTTTAGAATTTCATTTAAGATGCTAAAATTAATAATTCTTTTCATGTTGGCCCTTAGTTGAACGGCTTAAGAAATAATAATTACAACATATACTTAGGAATCAAAATAAAAAATTTAAAATTAAATAAAATTCTAAAGTTTTAGAAACGTACTAAGTTTTCCTAATTTCAAGGTTAATATAACAGTAAAAGAACAACTTTAATTATTATATTGACCATTTATTTATTTATTTATTTTTACTCTTTGGATATTCAAGACTGTAAATAATTTTAATGCTAATAAATACAAAATTAATTAAAATTATATGTATTAGGTGTAATGTTTATGTTTTCTGCGATTTTTTTACATGAGAATGCCATCTTTAATATTTATGGCCGTATATACAATCAATAGATATATTCAAACAAAAAATTATTAAAGTGTTTTACTATTTTTGATTAAGAACAAACCAGTATATTATTTACATAGAGCATGAACTGAATTTATAAAACTTTATCTGTCACAAAGCTTCAAACTTGAAAACTGTAGCAGATGTGTGGCACCAGAAATTTTCATAATATGGGAATTAACCACTTTGATAATGGATGGAATATGTAATGAATAATAGAGACACATTATGTACGATAAACATTTGAATAAGAAAAAAAAAACACATTCTACATGCAATATTGCTTACATATAAAAAATGCTTTTGAGAATTTTAAAATATCAAGAAAATGCTAACATTCTATCACTTGTTTATTTATGCTATTATCAATCACAATAAAAAAAAACAAATACATTAATCATGGTTATAGATACTCTAATAATAATGAGTATTATCATCCATCTATTATAATATATAAAGTATTTTATCATAAACGGTTAATTCTAATGGATAAACCATATGTTTATCTTATGTCAAATTAAATGAGATTTATCAAAATAAATAAGTATATACATAGGATAAATGAGAAAACATTAAACTAAATAATAGTTTCTAAAAATAAAATGAATTTGTAGTTCATTCCAGAAGAATTGAATCGAATCTGAATTGAAATTGCAAATTTAAAAACAATATAAAATATTGTTTAGCAAATAAAGATAAGAGAAAAGGAGACATATTTATATTGTTCATCTTACCATTTGAGTTACATCTAGTATTCTTAAGTAAATTACTTAAAAGCTCTTACCTAACCAAAAACTTTGGTTACAACACTTTTCCAAGAACAAATATTTTACAGCTATCCAGGTAGAAATATTTTCTACCCCTCCAAGTACAAGTATTATCCACCTCTCTAGGCACAAGTATTCTAGACCTCTCCAAGTACAAGTATTCTACACCTCTTTAGGTACAAGTATTCTCCACCTCTCCAGGTAAATCAGTTATAATCTTCCATTTAGATTAAGACTCTCAAATGAGAAAAACACTCCTGAAAGAGAGAACAATCAAAGTTTACTGGATATACTTCACAATGTGAAAGATTTACAATGATTGAGCACACAACTCCAACTCACTAGACGCTCTGATGTAGCAAATATAATCTCTACAAACACACAAACTTGTATTTCACTTGATATTCTTATATATTGCTTTTGTATATTTCATCTTCATCTTCAAGGTCTTTTTATATCTTTTTGAATATGACAATTGAAGCTTGCAATTTGCACTTCACCATATATTCGTTAGACACTTCATTTGGAAACTCATGCACAAAATCATTTCTTGTGTGTCTTGAACTTGTGTAGTAATTTGAAATGTTTCTATCTTTGTATACATATGACCGTTGATGTTTTCAATCCTTTTAACTCGTAATTTGTTCGAATATGCACTATTGTTCTTTCTTTCGTGTCATTAGACGCTCTATAAGTTAACTTTTGCTTTGAGTGTGTACTTGTTGACGTTGTACTTTTAAATACTTTCTATTCTTGTATAAATATCAAGACACTATCAAGACAAGGTTTGAAATCATTTAAATAAGAATAGAAAACACTTTAAGAACATAAGCATTGAGTTTAGAAACTTCCTGATGCTTTTAGACCGTCTAACGCATAGAAGATGAAATAATTGTCTAATGTGTCCTAACGCGTAGAAGATGAAGTGACTGCTTAATGTGTCCTAACACGTAGAAGATGAAGTGATCTTCTAATGTGTCATAACGCGTAGAAGATGAAGTGATCGTCTAATGTGTCCTAATGCGTAGAAGACGAATATTGTCTAATGTGTCCTAACCCGTAGAAGATGAAGTGAACGTCTAATGTGTCTTTGTACTATGAGACTGTCTACCAGGTACACAGTGAGATCATCTAGTGAGTCAAAAATGCAGATTGTTGGACATTTAGACTTTGATATCTACACATAAGAAAGCTTTATTATATCCTTTAACATTTTTTATAGTGTTCCTTATATTCGAAACTCATAGAATATCTTATTATGAGACCATCTACTAGGTATTAGATCATCTAATAGAGACTAGATCATGTAGCATCTTAAACACTATCGATAGTCAAATAATGAAATCAAGTCTCATATAAGATTCTTAAAATGTTTTGGTGGCATGCCTTTGGTCAAAGGATCAATAATCATCTACTTAATATTATGAATAAATATTTAAAGTAGAATAAGACAAAAAAAAGTTTTTAAAATCTTTTTATTGTATGTATACTAATGCAAATTTTATTATTATTATTATTATTATTATTATTATTATTATTATTATTATTATTATTAATTTTTATCATATGATTGATAATCAAAATACTATGAAACCACTTTCAAATATCAAAGTTATATGGAAAGAGAGAAAGGTGAAAACAAACTTGGTTTTTTCTTCAGTAAGTGCAGAGCATCTTATGAATCTTGTTAGATATTTTGAAAATTTATGGCAAAAGCATGTGAGGTTCAAAATTCCTTGTCTTGATAGTTACAATTTTCATTTTACAAAGAAGTGTTGGTTTGGCCAATCCTTGAACGTTACGTTACAGAGTTTTTAACATATTTTGATTCAAAAGGAAACATTGTATTCTTTTAAGCTTGATTCCAAAAGTGGAAAATCATGTTAAATTGGAGCACTTTAGACCAATACCAGTAATTGGGTGCATGCATAAGACCTTGTCTTGTAGATTATTATAATTTTCTAATTTTAAACTTAGTTAAGAAAAAAAAAATGTTAGAAATTACTTTATAAATTTGTATTAATAATAGAAATTATTTTAGATACCAATATTTTAGTTTATAAAATAATATCTAATTTAGTTAATATAATAATTAATTATTTTTTATTTAAATTAATTATTATATAATAATTTTTTTAGTAAATCATGTTCATTTAATTTTGAATTAGGTATAACTTCGTTGAGTTTTTAATTTTTACTTTGTTACTTAACGTGAGAAAGTGAGAATAAGAAAAATACATTATATTTGTAGTTTCTATTTACAATATTAAAAATAATTTTGCAGGATCAAATATATATTTTTTAATTAAACCTTACATAAAGTTGCATATTATTATAAACCAATAGACTAAAACTATGTAAAAAATTGAAAAAACTCAAACTATAAATAATTAAAATGAAGAAAGTAAAATTGGAATGAAAGTTGCATATGATCTATCAGACAATGGGTATGTTTCTGATATAGAAGTGTGATCTGAAAAAAAGTTGTTAGAGATGGCTACAAGATTGAATGGCGAGGGTTAACTGGAAAATGAGAAACAACAATGGGAGCTGAAGATGAGTCTTTAGGTTTGAGAGATAAAGAAGATGCTTCCACTGCCACCACAGGGTTCTTCTCTTCCTTGGACTTGAAGCAGCAGCAGAATATGGCTGAGAGAAGACTCATCTTTGGCTTATCAGAAGGTAAAGTAGTGAGTTAGGTTTTGGTTAAGTGAAATGGAGGTGTATTTATATTGACCAATTCCTTCCTCAACACGCAATATTTCACAACTTTCTCTTCTCACCAAGGAATACCAACAAAGACTTTGACTCCCACGCTCCTACTTTAAATTAATTATCAAACCATGTGTGTGGAGATAATATAGTTTTCAAGTTCTTCTTTCTCATGTTTCATAAACAACTCCACATTTCACCTTCATTATTAACTCATCAAGCAGAAGAAAATAGATGTTTAAGATCAGTAAAAAGTTGACACTAACGAACAAAAGTCTACACTAATTATTTAATAGTGTGGGATTTACATTGCAAGTGTGTGCAACTCTAAAATTATTCACACTAATTTATTATCTTCTAACGTTGGTTGAACTGAAACTAATTTAAAACTAATTTCTAAATTAAAGTAGTTTAGTATCGATCAAGTTAATACTATTTTTTATTTATTTTAAATTTATTTAATTTAGCATTGGATTAGTCAATGCAAAATAAAATTTATTTTTAATATTAATTTAAATTACATCAGTTTAAAAAAAATCTCACCTTTAACAAAATAAAATACAAACGAAAAAGGTTAAAAGAAAAAAATATAGGCGATGAAGGAAATGTGTGTTGATGAAGTAGATGGTTGTAGATGAAGTATAAGTGTGGATGAATGACATGTGTGTGGATGCAGATGAGTGTGGGTGAAGGAGATGAATGTGTATGAATTGGATGACTTTGAGGAGATTTATTGATATGAAGAAAAAGAGAATGTGAGGACATTTATATAGAAAGTTATAGAGAAAGTTAGAATTGAGGAGATTTATCATCTTTAAATCTGGATCTTTAGATTAAAAATAATCTAAAGTTCCTATTTGTTGTTACGAAAAAACACATATTCATAACATATAAATTAGTCGATGTTAAATTAAATAAATATTAATATTAAAAATAAATAAAATTAATGTAACTTTATTTATTATTTTCAATATTTAGTTTAGTTAGCATTGGTCAACACTAGTCGGATACTAACATAAATAATTTCTTATTAAAAAAAGTTAAAAATATTTAGCATCATTGAATAGTTAACTAATCTAACTCTATGTGTCTAACATTAAGCCAACTTAATTCTACACAAATACAAATAATTACTTATTATTTTTTAATATTTTTTGTCTTTTTTAAAAGAAAAAAATTAACTCTTTTGTCTCGCATTAAAGTTTGTTTAGCCAACTTTATTCCCGTTCAATATTAATTGAACTCTATTAACATCAACTAAGTAAATAAATATTTATTTAATTAAAAAAAATTAATTTTTTAGTATTTTAATAAAAATTAAGAAGTTAACAAGTGTTAATAGAATTGCAATTTGTCCCACACTAATATTTGAAAATTAATTTAATTTTTTTTTTTTGGAGAAGATATGCAAAAGAGTAAACACGGGTGTGAATAGTAAGGCAACACTTTCGTGCAATTCTTATATTTTGCATTCATCTGCATTCTTCCTCAACCAAATTTTTTGAACCGGTATCTTACATAATTTTAAATTTTCAAAAATATTATTTATTCTGGAAATAAAAATCTGGAACTGAAAATAATAGATTCTGGAAAAGTAGATCGTAAAGAGATTATTGTGTTTCAAAAATAAAAATTTGAAATAAAATTCAAAAATCAAAATTCCATTCTGAAGAAAAAAATCCACAATTAAAAAAAAATTGTTTTGAAAAAAAAATCCAAAAATATATTCTCGAAATGGAATCCAGAATGCATTTTTATACGAACCCCATTTTATTTAAGTAAGGGCATTTTCGTCCTTTTAGACTGAAATTGGGTGCAGTGACGTAATGCCTTCATGTACTTTATATACACTATTTTCTTCTATCTTGTTTTTACTCATTTATTTTTTATCTTGTTTTTCTCCCCCATCACCTCTTTTATCATGCACATCAATTTTCCCTGCACCTCCTTCTTCTTTGTATCTATCTTCTTTCCAATTTCTTCCGTTATTATTCAAGTAAAAATTTAAAAAATAGTTATACGCAATTTGTTAATTGTAATTAGAACTACTATTAAAGAATAATAAAATATTTACCAAAAATAAACAAGTAAACCCATATAACTCTCGCAAGTATCCTAGGAAATATCTCCCTAGTTTTGTGCTTGAAATACCGAGTCGCAAGCCCCAAAGAGACACAACACATGAACAAATAAAAAATTAAAGAAATTATATAAAAAAAAACTACATAGAACTTAAACATAAGTTACCTTCAGAATATAAGAAAGAAAACAAAATTTATACATAAAAAATTGGAAATAACATATAAGAATGATTAATGATGATGAACTACAAGCGTGAGGGATAAAAGTTGACAGGGAAGTAAGAAACCATAATTGGAGCTCCTTTTGATTTTGATTTTGGTGTTCTCTTTGGTTTCTCCGAAGAGGGAGATTTCGTTTGAGACGATGATTCTTTGGCATAATCCGAGACTTGAGTTGATGAGGAGAAACCAAAACAATTGAACAAGGTTGTCATCTTAAAGTGTTGTTGGTGTGAGTTTGCCCTAGCCAATATATGAAATTGAAGAAGCTTTGTGTTTGAGTTTGTAAAACTAAGATGGAATGTGTGTAATCGATCTAGAGTGGGTGGTTCATGAATTTAGGGTTACTCAAAATATTTATAGTGGTATTTGATGAGATAAAAAAAAAAAGTTAAAGGAAATTGCCACGTTAGTCCATTTTTCTTGGGGAAGAAGAAGATGGGACCACATAGGTGTTTGAAAATTCATGGGGATTTTGTGCATGGTTGGTTTCTTTAGGGTTTCACAACATGGATCGTGTGGTCAAAAACACTTTCTTCACTTAAATACTTATTTTTTAAAATATTTAATAACAATTTCAAGCATTAAGAAGGAAAATGAATATAAGTAGTTTTTATTTTGAGGGATTGTTAAATTAACATCTCCCATGCGATAAAAAAAAATCCTAGTAATGAATATATGTTACTATCTAATGAAAATTATATAGGTTGTCATGAAAGAAAAAGTTGAGAGATTTTTTAAGAAAATAAAAGATCTAGTGTAACATATAGTATGAACAAATTAAATAAATATTTTTTTCGAAATCTAAACTGAAATTTTATAAATTGCTAGGTATCTAATTTAAAAAATTATTATCAAATATTTATGAAAAGTACTGTTTATATACTATTACGGATCTAATTTTATTTAGGAAAGAAAATCGAGTAATTTGTAAAGGGTGTGGAATGGAAATGAGTTTGATACCGAATTTTTTTAATTCCTAAATAAATCAGTTTTATGAAAATGGGATTTTTAGGAATAAGATTCTTTATTTTTATTTTTAAAATATGCTGGTTATATTTAACTTTTGTTGTAACAATATGTTTATGATAGCCAATTATTGCGGGTACCACATAAAAGTTTTATTCTCACTTATTTACAGAATTAATATCTGTAGAAATTTTTCTTGTTTGAAAAATAACTTTTATTCTCGTATTAAATATAAATGAGAAGCTTTAAAATATCTGAAGTGGATCTTTCTTATCACCCGCATGCATCTCTTTCCCAACCTAATCCAATCAGTTAACAAGACTTTTCTCTTAATTAATGCCTTTTCAGTATACTTCTTATGTTACAAAACAACAATTATATATTCATAGTATTTGCATTTTTAGTGAGGGCTATAAAAAACAAAACAGTCACTAAAGACTTTGATGATTTTTCAAACATGTGGTCTATGTTATCCTTGTTTCCAAAGCCAATGAACTATCATGGTACCTTCCTATCTTATCATCATATGCTATAAATATTCCACTTTTCCTCAATTCTATCACTCACACCAACACCATATGTTATTCATTTCGCCTTTGCAAACCCATAAACAAAATTCTCTTCAATTTCAAACTCACACTTTTTCTTTGCCCTAAAAGCAAATCACTATTTGCTTCTCCAGAGAAAGAGGAAGTGCAAGTCCTTGCATCAACCAAAGCATATTTGAGGTGAAACCCAAAGAAATGTCTGTCTTGTCATCTTTCTTCAGTTGCTTTACTTCTTCCTCATCAGGTCAAGTTTCTGACTTTGCCCAAGGATCATCATCTCAATTTAAATCTAAATCCAAATCTCCTTCTGAGAAACCAAAGAGTAAACCAAAATCAAAGGAACCTCCTCTAGTTGTTTCTTATTTCCCTGTTAGCCAATACCGCTCACTTTTGTAATGGATTATTAGTCATTTCTTATGAGTCATGCTTCAATATCTATTATATTTGTCAAAAGAAGAAATAGTACTTTGACGGTGTAATGGTTGAGTCTGAATTATGTACACCAAATTATTTGTTTGACGAGCTCAATTAGATGATTAGAACGTCTGATGCAAGGATGCAGAAGATTATCTACTAGAGGTGTGACAAATCGTCTATCGTAAACATTTATTAGGCTTAACATTTTTTGTTATTTCCTTAGTATACATTCTTTATTCTTTATATAGAGATTGTTATTAGTAGAAACAGAACACTGTATTGCATTGAACACTATGTATAAAACGTTCTAGTGGTAATAAAAGTTCTTTCTTTAAATTTTGTTCTTGCATTTTTTTTCTTGTCATTGTTGTGAACATAACAATTAGCATCACATGTGAAAAAGTGTTATAAGAATATAAGACTAGTGGAGAGAACACTTTCAAGGTGAAAGGAGAGTTTGGAATGTATGGAGGTAAGGTGGGTAAAAAATTTAAATTTCCAAATTCAATTCATAATTATCCAAATTCATATTACTTTTAATTTATTTAAATAGATTCTTAAATTCAAATCCATATTTTTTAATTTTAAGCTCAATCCATTTAATTGTATATGGATTATATATAGATTAGATACATTTTTGGAATATTATCCAAAATAGATTTTGGGTTAGATTTTCAGTTGGCCCGACCTAGGTCAAGCTAAGTTGACCCGAGCCAAGGTCCACCTAGTTGACCCGGATCCAGATCGGGTCAAATTAGTCCAGCCAAGATGACACAGGCCCATGTTGAGTCGGTTCGGGCCCATATCAAGCAAAGTTAGCCAGATACTATGTTGAGCCGATGTCGAGCTGAGTTAGTCTGGGTCCATGTTGATTTGATTCAATCCGGACCCATGTCGAGACGAGTCGGTCCGGGCCCATGTCATGCTGAGTTGAACCAGACCCATGTTGAGTCGAGTTAGCCCAATACCATATCAAGCTGAGTGTGCCTGGATCCATATTGAGTCGGTTTGGGCCCATATCGAGCCGAGTCGACTCGGATCCAAGTCGAGTCGGCCCATCCCATGATGAGACGAGTCGATTCGGGCCCATGTCGAACTGAGTGACACAGACCCATGTTGAGTTTAGTCAATTTGGGCTCATGTTGAACCGAGTGTGTGTGGGCTCAAGTTGAGCCGATTCGAGCCCATATTGAGTCCAGTCAGCCCAAACCTATGTCAAGGCGGTCGGGCCATGTAAAGCTGAGTCGACCCATGCCCATGTTGATCCGAGTCGACTTGAGCTATGTTGGGTCGAGTTGGCCCAAGCCATGTTGTGTCGAGTTTGCCTGAGCCCATATTGAGTCGAGTGTGCCTAGGCTCATGTCAAGTCGGTTCAGGCCCATATTAAGCCGAGTCGACCAAGGACCATGTCGAGTTGGCCTAGGTCCATATCGATCTAAGTCGACCTAGACCCATGTCGAATCGAGTCGGCTTAGTCCATGTCGAGCTAATTCGGCTTGAGTCCATGTCGAGTCGAGTGAGTTCAGGCCCATGTTGATCCTAATGGGTTTGGGCCTAGGTCGAGTTGGCACCGACCCCATGTCAGGTTGAGTCGACTCAAGCCATGTTTAGACAAGTGGGCCCAGGTCCATGTCGAGATGAGTCAGCCTAGTACCAAGTCGAGTTGAGTTAACCCGACCCCAGGTAGAGCCAAGTCTGCTCGGACCCAAGTCGAGCTGAGTCGGCCTAGGCCTATATCGAGTCGAGTCAACCCGGGCTCATATTGAGTCAAGTCGGGCCTGACTCATATCGAGTTGAGTCGGCTCGGGCCCATGTCGAGTTGGGTCGTCTAGTATCAGGTCAAGCATAGTCGACCTGAGTCCAAGTCTAGCCGAGTCGGTCTGAGTTCAGGTCAAGTTTGCTTAGGTCTAGATCGAGCCCAGTTAGCCCATGTTTAGATCGAAATGGATTTAATCTAATTGACAAAGTGAATTTAATCTAGATTTAACATACTTTAAATGAATTTGAAAGAATCCAAATAAATTTGATCTAGTTAAAATGGATATGAGTTTTAAATCCAATCCATTTGTTTGAATTTAGATTGGATTTTGAAAAACCTAATCCATAAAACCACCCCTATGTGGAGGAGAGTCAGACTTATGGAGAAGATTATGAGAAATTAAAGTATAGAGTTAGAAGTGAAGGAAGATAAGTGGAGTGAGTAGTATATTGAGTATATTTTTAAAAAGGTAAGATAGATAATAAATTAAATTATTTATTGGGATGAATCTTTCTTGAGTAATTTTTTTTGGGATATAAAGTGATCCTTTTGGTATAATTGTAATTGGAAATCATGATTTGTTTTGTGCATATACCAACCTTCACAATTCTATAGTGTTAATTAAAATAGTGTATGTAGTGTTTTTTTAGCTCTCACACATTGAGTACAACATTATTGGAATAGGCAAAGACATAAACCATGACAATACCCTAAATTCATATCAGTTCATGACAAATAAAGTAATTAAAATTTTGGATGTCTTTATTTGACAAATGAATGAATTTTAATTATAGGTTTCAGACTTTTTTATATATATATATTCCTTGTTTCAGGTTTTTTCTTCTTTTGTTATGATTACATAGTGATGGGTTGTTATAAAATATAAGAACGAAAGAGATAATATAAAAAAAATTACGAAGAAAACATACGCAGATAGAAAATGATAAGAAAAAAAAAAGTTTCACAAAAAAATACCCTAAAAAAAGTCTTTTAACGAACACTCTATGTTAAAGTTCAAAACTTTACAATTTATTTTGGTCGATTATTAAATAATATTTTTGGTGATAATTTGAAGCATAAAAGTAAGATTTTAGTTGTAATCATTTTCTAAAAATTGATAATTTCTCAAACTTTTTACTCCTACAAAAATGAAATCCTTGAAATAAAGACATGAGAAGAGAACTATGAAAAAGAAAGTTGACTTGAAAAGCAGAAAATCAATCTTCTAGTTTTAACTAACTTTTTAAAGTTGATGCCTTGTTAAAATTTAATAGATGTATGTAAAGATTAAGTGCATCTAAAAAATTGGTCAGCAATTTAAACTCAAAATTTAAATAATATGTTGTTATATATCTAATAAATTTAAATAAAGTGTGAGAAACTATTTTTAGAAGTACAATAATGTTTGAGAAGAATAATGTTTATAAAATATGTGTTAGAGAAGCATGTTAGTCCAATACTTGGGGAACAAGGAAAACATGAGACAACCACATTTGAAAAATGTTGAAATCTTTAGTGGTTGCTTTTGACTTTTCCCTTTATGCATTCGTTTGGTCTTTTCTCCATTGTTTTTGGCTTTATTCAATTGGTGCAGCACTTGAAATAGTTGATAAAATTGTTCATGCATCTATGTGTTGATAATGACAAGTGATGGTACCAAGAAACTTTGCAAAACGTGAAGTGGAAGTAATATGACAACGACATGCAGCAACAGGTGTGTGTGTTTTAAAACATTCTCTCCTCTTCACTAACCATAGAACAAATCAAAGTGTTAACTCATAGACTAATCAATTAAGGTAAAAAACAACTTAAATAATTTTTTTAACTCTCAAAGGTGTTATTTAAAAAATAAAACAATAATGAAATTTCGAGTTTTAAAACAAACAGTATATTTAATGTGGCAATATTGATTTTCTCACTAAATAATGCAATTTTTTTCTTGTAATTTATGATTTTGTGTAAAAAAATTTTATGAAAACGGATAATTTGTACAGTGTTGGATGACTTTATAGTAGAAATCGTTTCCATAAATATGACTTTGGATTCCATGTGAAAGTTGTACCCTACCAACATGACTTTACTACAAAAGTCGTATAACACTTGAACGACTTTGATTAGTGAAATTATACATGACATCTACTACTTCAGTGTAAATATTTTATACTAAAATCGTATTAGTCATATATGACTTTAGTGTACATATTTTATACTAAAATCGTATGACTCATATAGGACTTCAGTTAAATTATTTAAAAAAAATTATTAAGAAATTAAAAGTGAGAATTGTTTTATTTTTCTGAATGCAATTTATTTCACCTTTTTACTAGTTGATATTGCTTTTTTCTTTCTCCATTTCAAACTATACAAATCATAATATACTTAAAAAAAATAATCAACTTCACAAATAATATATATTTTTAAAAAGTCCAAACCTTAAAATTTGACTTTCATAAAATTTCTCAACTTTTTTTCCTAAACCTTTAAATATTTTACCTGAAGTTGTACATGGCCCGTATAATTTCACTAATCAAATTTATCAAGATGTCATGTGTTAAAGTCTTTCTGGTGAAGTACAACTTCCACATAAAGTCTTTCTGGTCTAAAATCGTGTCCATAAGGTATGACTTTCACTTTAAAATCGGTCAACTACTATTTAACTTATCCATTTTCGTATAAAAAAATTACCCAAAATTATAATTTACTAAAAAAAAAATATTACTTTGATAACATTGATATCGATATAGTATGTGAGAATTAGATAAATATAAATTTAACCATATGTAAATAATGAAATAAATTCTTGAAATGAATTGTATTAATAAATTAAATTCTTGAAATATAGTGTGAAACTATATTTTACAAATAAGAGATGAAATTTAAAGTCTACAACCTAACCACCCTTGACAAAGGCAAAAGTGTATATTGAAACACCAAGACCTCGAACGCGCGTTTTAGAAGACGTTGAACTGAGTCCTTGTGTGTTATGTGACAAGACTGAATGCCCTTTTGAAGCACGTCTTAACATGAACCAACCAAACACTTCCTTAGTGTTTTGGACTCAGAATTATACACAGTTGATATTCTACAAGCGTGAGGGATAATGGTTGACAGGGAAATAGGACACAACAAGAGGAGCTCCCTTTGATTTTGGTTTGGTCTTAGGTTTCTGTGAAGAAGATGAAGATGATTCTTCACCATAATCAAACACTTGACCTGATGATGAGGATGGAATGAAGCAACTGAAGAAAGATGAGAGAAGAGGCATTTTGGTGTAGCTTGAATTTGAAATTGAAGTTGCAGAGCTCAAATGAAGGTTCTGTTGTGAAGTTGTGAGTGATGAAGATGAGGTGTTCTCAGATATTTATAGTGCAATTGTGACAAGACAAAGGAAGATGCATTTGCTTGTGGAGCAAGAACATCATGTGACCACATAACTGTTCATTGGTAGTTTCAAAAATGGTCTTTAGTGGCTGCTTTTGACCCTCACCCAATGGGTATACTTGGTCCAACACATTTATAATCAATTCAGAAGTTCTTATTTCTTTTATATTTTAATATATACTATTAATATATATTATTATATTATCAAAATAAGCTGCAAAATTGAGTGTTTTGTCTTATATGCTGTCTAAGAAATATTTTTCTAAATTTTATTAGTGATGCAATCACCACCAACTCTTTTGCATAAACGTTTTTACAATAGAATAAAATAAAACTGAAATTAGTTTTAGAGATGACAAAAAGATTTGATGATATATTTTAATTATTTTTTTATTAATGAAATTAGTATAAATATAAAAAGTTATATTTGTAATGCAACTTTTATTTATTTATTTTTATAAAATTAAATTTATTTAAGTATCTAATTTAATCAGTAACTAATTATTTTTGTTTCAAAAATTAAAATAGTTGTTTCTAAAAATTGAAATAGTGAGAGAATAAAAATTAGTTTTTATTTTATGATTTTTTTATAAAGTATATAGATAATGAGAGAATAAGTCAAATAGCTGATTGGGCTGATATTCACCTGACAGATCTTATCCCTAATCAATTTACGTATAAATTAACTTATAAAACTTCAATCCTATTAATTTTTCTATTTTTTTTTTAAGTTACACAAACCAATTTAAATTTATAAATAAACGTATTCCATTTTTTTATTTTCTTATAAATGGTAATAAAAAAGTTTATACAGCCAAATTTTCTGATCAACAATTAATGTTACATATTGACATGGTCTCCTCCAAGCAAATTTACAGTTTGATAGGTTCATGCAACTGTAACATCAATATCAATTTTATATAAAGCTAAGGGATTAGTTGGAAAATTAATTTACATTTGATATTTAGTCAATGATTTACAACTATACAATTTCTCATTGATTGCTTTATTTTATTTATTTTATTTTTATTATTATTATTAGCGATAGGGAACCCCAGAACCATGATTCATGTGACCCAAAATCATACTTTAATAAAGCACAATTTGAAAAATATAAAATATATTTCAGAAGAAATATATATTTCAGAAGAAATATATATCCTGCCAAATTTGTCAAAAATAAACTTTATACACTATATTTTATTAATTTTTATAATTTGATTATATATGAAATGTTTAATAAACTATAGTACAATTCATAGAAAGAGTGAAACACCATCCTACAAGCGTGAGAGAGAAGAGTTCATTGGAAAATAAGACATCACTATTGGTGCTCCCTTTGATTTTGATTTCTTCTTTTGCTTCTCTGAAGAAGGTGCTTTCGATTCACACCCATCTTCAACATCAGAGACTCGCATGGATGATGATGAAGAGGGAACAAAGCAATTGAAGAAGGATGAGAAAAAAGACATTACTGTTGTTTAGGTTTTTGCTGTTTATGAAGCAAAAAGTGCTTTCAGATTGAATTGAAGTTGAGACATTTAGCTGCTCTATTTATAGCACCATATGATATAATAATCCCTTATAGACGTGAGGTGCAAGGAATTTGTATGAACACTTACCATTTTGATTATGCAGACTTTCTGCCAACTATTTTGACATAAACACTTTTATATTGTTTTTATAATGTGATCCTTATTCCTTAAGTTTCCAATAGTAAAAAACAATGTTATGACAAACTCACACCAAAATACCAAAATATTCACCCAATGTTATAGAAATCTCTAAAAATTATGAGATCATTTGGGTTGGAACAAGAAGACATCTAGAACTAGAGTAATGTTAAAGAGCAAGGTCTGGTTCATCATGGATTGTTTCAAAGAGATTCACAAAAACAGGGCAGAACCTATAGTCTAAGGGTGTGCCAGAGATAATAGGAAAAACACTATAAAAATTCATGACAGAATCAGAAAAGGGCAAATTTTGGCAGCAAGCTTCAATTCATAACTCCATTTCATATTAGCATTTCCATAGTAATGATCTTAAAAGAAGTATCAAAGGGATAATAGAATTGACCATATCTGTCAAATTCTATTCCAATCATGCCACTTATAACCTGACACAACAACTGAACAAAAACATTACAATCAATGTTATCAGCAAGTCTTTTATCAAAGGAATGGATTCAAAATGAACAACTACAAAGCGTGCAATGTTGAACAAGAGCAAGTAATAAATTATCTGTTTTCTACTTCAGCTCAATCAGCATTTGCTATGGCAAGAATCATTTGAAAAGGGTGTACTGTGAATGAAGCAAGAACAGTTTTATTTGATTTCTTATATGTTTGTGTTTTGCTTATTTATATAATTGAACAGAGGCAAAGCAAGGTGCAAGGGTGGTCCTCAATCCATCAAAAGTCCAATGAAACAGTGAAAATTATTGTAGACAGAAAATAATTAGATAAACATAGAAATTTAATGAATAAAAAGGGAACAAAATATAGTATTCATATCTTCTTAGCTTCTGCAATGTATCAACTTTTTGTACACAACAGATCAATTCATGTTTTCTTTGCCCTCCAACAAAGTGAAATAATTCACACGATTTACAAATATCTGAAACAACTCTGGTTTTTTTCTAATAACAATGGAATGGTTGTACCACAAATTGCAAGAACAAGGTCACTACTAAATCTCATGACCAATTTTATGAATACAATGAAAAACTCATTCTATAGATGGTAATGAGCATAGCTACAAGATCTGTGCACCAAAATTATGTTTCTTCTATGTAAAAAAAAAAAGAAGATTAATCTCATATGTAGCAGTTTCTATACTCCATTATAAATCAAGTCACGTCTCTTCCTTTTCCAAAACAACAGTAATTCAGAATGCAATCTTTACATTGTGAATTACTGTGTTGGAAATGAAAAAAGTTGTGACTTTTCTTTGTCAGAGAAAAATTTGTTTGCTCAATTGCTCCAAAACTCGAACAATCTGCCAGAATTCAAGTCTCTTGTCTGGTTTCAAGGCCCAGCATTGATTGATCAAATCTCTCAAACCTTGTGGGCAATGTGTGGGAAGAACAGGCCTTGAATTCCTATCTGCTACTGCAACAGCAACCTGAACTGGATTCATGTCCTCAAATGGCAGTGTTCCACTCACCAGCTCCCACAAAATAAGCCCAAAACTGTACACATCAACCTTCCTCCCATAACTTTTCTCTTTGATCATCTCTGGTGCCATCCAGCGATATGTTCCCCTCAATGAATCACACTTTGAAGCCTCACAAGCAATGCCAAAATCAGCAATTTTGAGGTGAGAGTCCCTATCTACAAGGACATTCTCAGGTTTAAGGTCTCTATGAATGATACCTTGTGCATGCACATACTCCATTCCACGAGCAATATCCAAAGCAAAAGCTATGACCCTTTCGAGAGAAATTGGCTTGGACTCAAGCTTGTTCAAATATACCCTTAAAGACCCCTTTTGTTGATACTCCGTGAGAATGTAATAAGAATCAGTGTCTTTGTAAGCTGCCATGAAACTCACCACATTTTGATGGTGCAGACGAGGTAGATGTGTGATTTCTCTCAAAAATTGTGTCTCTAAGAGAGATCTAAGGTTTCCCTTTTCCTCACATTCTCGTACCTTGAAGATTTTAATGGCCACATGTTGCTGCTTGTATATACCATGGTAAATTTGACTGTGAGCACCATGAGAAAACTTGTACCCAATGAAGAGATCAGAAAAATCAATATTCCATTCTTGTGCATTTCCCATGCCAATATCTCTTCTATGAATGTGGTGAAAACATTTTGCTAATGGCCATGATGATGATGATTCCTTGCGGTTCTTGCACTTACCCTGCAACATGATTGATAACTTCCCCATGATAATTTCAGAATAATGATGTTCTTATGATTTTGATGAACGTAATGATTCCTTCATTGAAACCTGAATAGTAACTCTCTTTAATAGGTACATTTTCCATCATTCCATAAATTGGATAGGGTGAGTTCCTAGTTATTCGGATCCAATCAAATTCGTTTTAATTTAATAGGTAGAAAGAAAATATATATATTTATTTATTATATTATTATTCTCAGCTTTTGAAGATTTGCTAATAACAAAATTTGCCTTCATTTTTCAAATTTAAAGTTAGTTGTGATTTTTTTTTATTATAATTTTCGTAAAACAAATCGTATAATATTTTATAATAGAATTTTACTTAACGGACCAATATCTCAAATATTTATCAATTATCAAACTTATCAGTTTTTTTAATAAATCAGTTATAACAGATACAATATCATTATATATCAATAGGTTTTTTTTTTAATATAATATGAATGATAACAACTTTTATTACATCAATAACGTAATTTAGAGATAATTATGTTATCTACATTCGTATTCGCTGATTGTAATATATTCCATACTTTTTTGATCTTTTTTTATTGACTTGAATTTGAAATATAATTAAAAAGAAACGTTTACAAACTCCTATTTTTGTTTATGAAAAAATATTAAATTGTGTTTTAAGTTTTAACATGTTATCTATTTTAAACATGAGTTTTAGTCAATAAATTAAATTTTGTAAAAGAAAAAAAAGTCGGTTGCTTTTAATACTGGATCTAAAATTTCAACTCATCATCATCATGGTAATCCATACTAAATCATAATATATTAATTAAATTAGACTTTTATTTGAAACAACTTCCTATTTTTTTTTATTTTCAAACGATATGAATCGTTTTTCAATATTTTAAAATAAAATCAAACTCAATATACATACACTTGTTGTGCATTTTTATTTACACTTTAAATATTTTCGCTACACTTAAAAGGGCTTAAAAAATTTATAGGACATATTCATTATTAATTATTCAGTGATAAAATATTCATTAGAAGTTTGTTTGAAACCACTGTGAAAAGTCTTGATCATGGTAGTTCTTCTGATTAATTTGTGTTATCAACAATAAAATAAAACCCAATTTTCATATTCTGATTTCACAAGTTTAAAATTTTAATTTTATTAGTACTTTAGCACATGGATTGCAAATTATAAATGCAATATATATATATATATATATATATATATATATATATATATATATATATTTAAAATCCCACCTATTGAAGGTTAGGCAACTTAGGCTAAGATTTTGCATTCATGAGTATTTATACTTTTATGAATTAAGTTATCTTTAAAATTGCAGCAAATTAAAAAAAAAATTATGATATCAAACTGTAAGTGCCTCACAGGTGATGGTGACAAGAATTCATGTGTTATAATTCAATTAAAAACTTTGCGGGTAAAAAGAAACCCAATTAAGATAATTTCAATAATAAAAAACTAAATAAAAGGTTTAAAAATATTATTAAAAAAAGTAGAAGAGATTAGCGGAAGCGGAGATTCCCATTATGCTGAGAACGAGGTCGCGACAGAGGCTGGACAAAGCCGAGTCAGCTGGTGGCGACGAGTGTCTGGTGGGAGAGGATGTGTGTGCGGCGGAGGAGGCGAAATTCTAGGTTGACGACGAGGGTTGCATTGATGACATGACGACGAGGGCGGTGCACGATGTAAAATATATATATATATATATATATATATATATATATATATATATATATATATTTTGTGATATATATGTGTTTTATAAAAATAAAATATAAAAAAAAAAAAATATATTAATTGATATAATAAAACATAATATATATATATATATATATATATATATATATATATATAAACGTGAAGTAAAATACGATTTCTAATGAAATCCTATCTAATAAATACGATTTTATTTTTTATTTTTTAAATTTTATTATTATAATATTAGAAAACGTATATACGAAATATTGTCATACGATGTATTTTTTAAATTTATATACACGGTTCACGAGTTCTTTTTGTTAAATTCGTTGGTCGCATTGGCAATTTACTCATTTTGGAGATTTTTTTTTTGTCTATTTTGAAAAAAAATAAAAATTGCACCAATTTTTTTAAAAAAAACTATAAATATAACCTTTTTATTAAAATGTTGATATATTTGAAAAGATGATTTTTTTTAAAAAAGTTATAAAACTGGTATTTTTAACTTAGTTGTCAAAATAATTTTTTTTCCGTATATCTTTGCGAAACCTCCCTCACTTACCTCTTATCCAATTTCCAATCAATCTAACTTTTAACGGTGCCAAAGCTGCTCATTTTTTTCCCTCTTCCTATTCTCTATCAACAGAGCTATTTTGCTTTCCTTTTGTTTTTTACCAGTTTCATATAATTCCTTTTTAGGTTTGGACTAAGATAACCCAGGTCAGAAATTTTTTACGTAAGGCTTTTCATCATATTTTAATGTGCTTATCGCGATTAGTTCCTTCCAAACTAATCATTATGCTTACACACATTTTCCAAAATTATCTCTCTCATTAACTTCATCACTTTAGCTTTTTCACCTCATAAATTGCTGCCCACTCTTTTCTATTGTAATAAAATGACATTTTTAAATTTTTATATTTTGTCAAAATATATTATCTAAAATGTATTAAAAGAAATTTATATATTCATTTTATAGCAAAAGTTTAAAAATACATTCCAAAATATATAATTTAAAATTAACTTCCAAATATTTTAGATTATTTATTTATTGTAAGACAAACTTCCAGAAACAATTCTAAATCTATTCTAAACTCTTTTCAGAATGAATGGCTAAACTTTCTTAATGCTTTTATAGTTTTAGTTTACTACATTTTCATAACACCAATCATAATTGTTCCCGCCGGTTGACCGGTGCGTCTTTGTGCGTGGCTTAAACTCGCGAGCTAGGACACCTTCGTCTTCAACCTAGATTCCCGTCTTTGTGAATACCTGAAAAGAAGTAAACAAAGGGGTGCCCTCGCGGCCGTTTGCACTTCGACGATCAAGTCAGCAAGCGAGAAACATCAAAGGTGACACACCTCCGTATCAGAACACCGTGAATGGATGCTCTAAAGGTGGTCAAATAACTGAGTATCTGGTTTTCTCCCTAATTGTCTGTGCGTACAGTGGGTTCGCGAGCAAACAACTAGTGTGTGTGTGTAAACTGAGTAAAAACTGGGTCCCTGTCTCAAACGTCTAAAGCCCCTTTTAAACGTCTAAAGCATTTAAAGCGTCTTAAAGCGCATTTAAAGCATATAAAAACGTTCAACGCGTTTAAAACGTTTAAAGCATTTAAAGCGTTTAAAGTGCTTTAAAGCATTCGAAACGTAAACTAAATTAAAGCGTACCTTAGCGAACTTTCAGGAAAACATTGATGTTTCAGTGCTTACTGCCACGTGTTCTTCTGACTTGATCGCTACTCTTCGTGGAGGGCCTTAGAGCGCCGTAACCCAACTTATGGATAAACCCTTGTGTAAGTCCTCCTTCTCGGAGTGCATCTGGCGCAAGGGGTGACTTTCTGGGTGCCAACTCATGCGCCCCAACTTCTAGTCACTCGCCCTGGGGGTGTATCTACCTTCCTCTCGTACCATGCACGTGGTCCTCCCCTGGGCGTGGCCCTCTCATGGGTCGTATCTGTCCCAGGGGTCTCCCAGCGGTGGCGTGGGTACTTCACGAGTCAGGTTACCCCCTACTGGTACTGGGACTATGGCCTTAAAGCCACCTTTCTCTTCTCTTTATTACTGTTCTGAGGTATTGAGGCCTCTCTTGGTGTCGCCCCCTCCACGGTCTTTCCTACCCATGGGTATCGAGGGTGACACCATCGATGCCTTATCCTAGCGACGCCTCAACCTAGCGACGTCTGAACCTGGCGACGCCTCATTCTGGCGACGCCTTAAGCGATCAACCTGTTGACTTTCTTTCTTTGGGCCCCCTGGATGGGTCCCACCATATGTTTGACTTTGACTTTGACTTTGACTTTGGTCAACGCCCGGGGACGGGACGGTACACAAGCCCCCCAGTCTTGAGCTGACACTTGTTTCAGCAAAAAGACTAAGGCCTCGCCCTATCGTCCACGTGGCATTCCTGCTGACGTGACATTCCCTTGAGCAGTTGACGTGACATTCTTTAAGTGTCTGACGCGACATTCTCTGCGCTGAAGATGTGACGTTTTAAGTTGCGCGTTAATCTCTCAACACGTGGCACGATCCTACGGATGGGGATGAGTGTCGTTAGCGCTTCTCTAAGTTAACGTTATAACTTTTCAAAAACGCGCGCTTGAGGCACTGTTTCATTCGCTCTCTTCGCATTCCTTCTTATTGTTCATCTTCTCTGCAATCTCTGCGACTCTTGCGTTCTTCCTCTTCACGAAAGCTCTCATCTTTTCGACCTTCAACCACAAAAGGTATGGTTTTCCTACTCCGATCGTCCTTTCACTTTACTGTATTGCTATTACGACTGCCTGGGACTGTTTATATTCATGCATTTCTTATGTTCTACTATTTTCCTTCGCATTTCTTCGTTCTCCCATCTTTTCTGGATTTCTCGCGTGGGTAGGGGTCTTCTTAGGGTTTCTTTCCCCTTTTTCGCCTTAACCCTATTCACTTAACCTTTCCTCTTCCTCATTCTTCAGCTTCTTCATCAATCTATGGCACGCACCAAAACAACCGCCAATCCTCCTCCCCCCGGGATCAACTATAGGGTTCAGTACCCCTGGCCCCCTGATGAACTCTTAGTTGAGTGCACGACCCTGACTACCATCGTAGACGTGGAGGACCATCAGGGTGACCCACGAACCTACAACTTCAATGCCTTCTGCAGTAGCCACGAATCCCACATTTCCGTTCGTCACGGAACCCCCAGGGAGCCGGTCTGCGTGGACAATAGGTCCAATGGTGGGAAGCCCTTTTTCTTCCTTTACCAGACGGTGTTCAAACGCACCGGTTTGCGCCTGCCCTTCACAAGCTTCGAGAGGGAGCTGCTCACCGAGATTAACATAGCCCCTGCCCAGGTACACCCCAATAGCTGGGCATTCATCAGGGCCTTCGAGATTCTGTGTGGGTACTTGGGCATTTTACCCTCAGTGGACGTCTTCCTCCACTTCTTTGAGGTGAAGAAACAGGGGAAAAGCCTCTGGGTAAGCTTTTCTGGGGTTGCTGGAAGGATACTCCTAACCCTCTTCCAGAACTCCTACAAGGGATGAAAAGGCAAGTTATTCAGGGTGTGTTGCGCCAAACGCGACCCCACAACCCTGGATGGCTTCCCCTTGTATTGGGTGGAAAAGCCAAAGCTGCTTAAGCCCAAATCTCTGGACGAACTAACCTCTGCTGATAGAGAGGTATGCGTGGCTCTGGGCGGCATGGGAGTCGTCTTCAACACCGCAAAGCTCATAGCTTGTGAGTTCAATGCGGACGCCCTTTCGCGGTACTTTGGTAGGAAAATCTGTGCCCTTACTTGTCTCCTCCATATTTACCTCTTAATGTGCTTTCTCTTATTGTTGTTTGTGTTGTTTGTCTGCTCCAAATTGTGTTGTATGTGCTTTTGATTGGTATTAATTCTAACCTCTTGTTCTTTTGTTTGTCTGGTGCAGCATCAGTGATGGACTCATCGAGGCGTATCGCACTGGCCAAGACCTTGAGGGCTCGCCCCAAGGCAACATCTGCGAAGGCTAGCGCCTCCAGCACAACCTTCCCCCATCACCAACACCACACACAGCCCAAACTCCCAACTCTCCCCATTCCCTTCAAACACCTAACTCACCCCCACCAATTGTTGTAGTCCCACTGGCTGTGGCCGCCAACCTCACCCCAACCCCCCTTGACAAGGGCAAGGTCGTCCTTGTGGTCCCCTCCGATGACGAAGGCTCAGGCGAGGGGCAAGTCTTCAAGAGGAGGAGGACCAATAGAGTCGTTACTTCAAGATCTACATCCCCCCAGCATGGAGAATCTCTAAGGGACAACCCTCCCAGTGCCACATCTCCCCCACCAAAAATAGGCCAAGAGGAGGGGGCATAATCCACACCCCCACCAACACAAACTGCTCCACAAGCTCCCGCCCCAGAGGTCTTGACGATTCCCCTGCAATCATGCAACTAATGAGGGGGTTCAACGAGAGGTCGCCGGGGAGCTATTCTGGCGAGGCTAAGAAGGAAGGTATGCCCTACTACATGGGGGCCTTCCTGGCTATTGCACTCGATTGGCGCGCCCAAGCAAAAATCAAGGCCATCGAGATGCAAACCCTTCAGGCTCTCAAGCGAGAGGTGGCCACCCTAAAGGAAGAAAAGCTGAAGCTGGAAGAGGCTTACCAAGCCTCCCTGGCGGAGACTCGGAAGGTGGAGGAAGCGGCCACCCTGAGGCTGCGCGAGGCTGACCAGAAGCACGCTGACCTTCTGGGCTCCATGGCCCCTCTGCAGGCGGAGGTGGCTGAACTGAGGGAGGTGGTTGAGACCTCCAAGGCCCTTGGGGTAAAGCTGAGTGAAGTCGAGGGGGAGCTAGCTGCAAAGACTGAAGCCTTCAACCTTCTCCAAGCTGAATATGACAAATCCTAAGCTGAAGTGAACAAGCTTCAAGTGGAGAAGGAATTCCTGGAGAAGCAGCTAGCAACCAAGGACTCCAAGATCGAGGAGTTGGAGAAAGCCAACCAGCACCTCCTCGACGATATGGCCGGCACCTTTGATGAGGGGTTCAAAGAGGCTCTGGCCCAAGCCACATGTGAAAACCCAGGGATTAATACTTCCAACTGCGACCCGGGCAATCATATCGTCGACGGGAAGGTGGTGCCCCTCGACCTTGGGGAGTGAACTGCTCTCAATTGATCTTCATCTTTTCTTTTGTAAATTTGTACTTACAATGTTTAACTTTATCTGTAATTCTAACATTTAACTATATTTACTTGAATGCCATTCGAACGTCGCCTTTAAATTCTTGTTCGCTCTTAACTTTTCTTGCCCCCTTACCTGCTTATGCTTTCTTTACTATATCGAAGGTGTTACCTTCGACGCATCTCTTCATCGCGTTTGACTTCAACTCTTTAGGTAGCACGTGACCTTCTCTCTCACTCTTCCCTTCTGAGCCACGATGCATACCCTTCTTCTGATCTTTTTACTTAGAACTTTACTTGGCCTTCGTATCTGCGAGGGATCTTCCTCATGAAGGCGTCGCCTGCCTCGTCATTGCTCAAAGGAAAAGGAGGATTTAACTTCGCGTATTTTTCTTATCTTTGATAACTCATGTTTTTATGCTTCTTCTTCTTACTCTTTGAATTTCTCTTGCCTTCTGAACTTAGAAAAGTTTTCAACTTGATCTTCACTTACCTGTCTTGAGTCCCCAGACACTTATTGCGAAAGGCATTGCTAGCTTTATCATCGCTTAAGATGAAAAAGGGGTCTCATCTTCCTTCCTGGCCTCAACATCGCTCAAGGGCGAGGGAGAACTTGATCTCTTCTATGGCCTCAACATCACTCAAGGGCGAGGAGGACTTGATCTCTTCTAAGGCCTCAACATCACTCGAGGGCGAGGAGGACTTATCTGTTCTTCTGGGGCCTCGACGTCGCTCGAGGGCGAGGGAGGGCTTTATCTGATCTGTACTGTGTGTCCACGCTCGAGGAGAGACCTGCTAAATGCGGGGTCGTATCGTCCTCAGCGTGTCTAAACACTTGGGACAAAGTCACGCTTTGATGCCCACGCCCGTGGAGAGGCTTATTACAACAACGCTGTATCGTCCACGGGGTGTCTAAACACCAAGGCAACTTAGCCCCTATCTCTGCGCGCTTGGTGCCCACGCCTGAGGAGAGGCCCACCCGGGGGTAGTGCCCGCGCTTGGTCCCCAGGGTGTCTGAAAACACCAAGGCGATCAGTGTTCTGGGTGCCCACGTCCAGGGAGAGGCGTGTGGGAAACATCATCGTATCGTCCCTGGTGTGTTTAAACACCTAGATGACTAGGGGTTTTGGTGATTATGCCTAAGGAGAAGGTTTCCCGAAGGATGGCGCTTCTCCTCAAGTGCGTGTATCTGCACCAAGTGAGCTGGTTCTCCACTGCTCCGAAACTTCTTACTGCCTGATGCCCACACTCGAAGGAAACGCCCCCCGCCTCTTCCTTGCGAGGTGTCTAAACATCAGACACCGGGGCCAACTATTCCTACCTGAGGAGGGAGCGTCCCGAAGGAATCCCTTAACCCCTGCTCAGGGACTAGACACCCGGATTTTAACTTTACTGTACGTACCTTGCTAAGGTGTTGATCTCTGCGCACGAGCATGTGCTCCCTTTACTTGCTTTGAATTTGACACCTGCTCCCTTATCTGGCGATGCCTACTCCTGGCAACGCCTTAACCTGGCGACTCCTACACCTGGCGACACCTCACCTTGGCGACGCCTCATCTTGGCGACGCCTACACCTGGCGACGCCTACGCCTGGCGACATCTTGAGTTTCTGTTTTGTTTCTTAATTTTTGCTCTTACACCGTGTGGGAGGGAAAAACTGAGACAAAGTTTTTTGAACTTCTTTTTTACTTGGGTGACCACATTAAAATACCCCCGAGAGGGAAAAAGAGTGTCTCCTTTACAACTGTGTGCTTCATAACTTTCAACTGAAATAAAATTTTAAATTGGCCGCATTTCAGCTGCGTGGAATGGGCCCCCCTTCTAGAGTCTCTAGATTGTACGAACCGTTTCCCTTAGCTTCGGTTACTCTGAAGGGTCCGGTCCACTTGGGAGACAACCTGTTCTCCAACTCGTAAGGGTGAGCCTTCCTCATGACCAGATCACCAACTTGGAATTATCGCAGCTTCACCTTAGAGCTGTACTGATGCTCTACTCTTCTCTTCACGGCTTCAGCCTTTATCCTTTCTTCCTCCATGGCCTCATCTAACAGGTCTAGATTCACTTTTCTTTCTTCGTTGGATTCTTCTGCCACAAAGCTTAGGAAACGTGGAGAACTCTCGTGGATCTCTACTGGGATCATGGCATCCGACCCGTATACTAGGTTGAAAGGTGTCTCCATGGTGGAGGATTGAGGCGTGGTGTGGTAAGCCCACACTATTCTTGGTACTTCTTCTGCCCACGCCCCTTTAGCCTTCTCAAGCCTTCGCATCAATCCCCTCAGCAAAACTCTATTCGTTGATTCGACCTGCCCATTCGTCTGGGGGTGTTCGACTGATGCAAACACCTGCTTGATTCCTACTTCTGCACACAACTTCCCCAACTGTTGGCTCGCAAACTGAGTGCCATTATCTGAGATGAGACGCCTTGGCACCCCGAAACGACACACAATGTTCTTCCAAACAAAGTGTTG
>Ga0123342_1002657_pt1 | contig 29474 bp, 10 predicted proteins | sample Turbeawhitnodule_FD_89960 | JGI IMG/M metagenome (GOLD analysis project Ga0123342, IMG submission 89960) | Root nodule microbial communities of legume samples collected from Mexico - Turtle bean Mexico white nodule | ecosystem: Host-associated > Plants > Roots > Nodule | place: Mexico: Nepantla... | reverse complement strand
ATGCAAATGTTACACTTAATGCTTAAAAATGAGAAGCAAAAAATGAAAAAAAAAGAGTCTAGAAAATAAAAACAGCAACAATAAAAAAAATGGTAGAAAAAAAATAATAACTAAAAACATAAAGATATAAAATAAAGGCAAACAAATTAAGATAAAGATAAAAGATAGAAAAATAAATCCAAATAAGATAAATATAAGAGATATAAGGCGATACTAAATAAGTATATATTGATCATTAAAATGAAAATAAATGAAAGATGATAATTCATTTAATATTTTCTTCAATGGTACATTAAATAGTTTGTGCTAAATGAAACATAATTAATGACGAGAAGTGCACAATCCAGTAATGTTGGAACATATTCTTTATGTGTGTCTTGGTGTTTGACAATATGAACATTTTTTTTTTCGATTATATTGTTCTTTTATGTTCATATCAGTCTTTATTTAACTTTGTTTTTTTATAATTATGTACTATATTTTTTACTTGAAATTAACATAATTACATCATCAATAAAAATAAAAATAAATACTAATTTATGTTTATATATTCAACTTTTATGTTGTTGTAGAGTTTAATTTTTTATTTTATTCATTCTTAAAAAAATAACTTTTAAACTAAACATTTTAAATTTATTACTTTTTTATTTTTATTTTGTAAAAACACATTTCTTTATTCATTAATTATATTTCTAAACTATTTTAAACATTAAAAATTTTGCATTCAAAATTAAAATTATAAAAAAAAAATTAATTTATTATTTTTTAATTTATTTTTAAAATGGTGCTATATAGGAAAATAAAAATAAAAGGGTGCTAGATAGGGAAATAAAAATAAAAGAGTGCTAGGAAAATAAAAACAAAAGGGTGCTAGTTTTCTCTGTCAAAATTAGTATAAAACACTTAAAGTATTTAAAACACCATTAAATTATATCAATTGGAGTAAACATATTTAACTTATGATCTTGATACTTTTTTTTTGAACGTTCTAAACTTTCTTTCAATTTTCAAAATTTTTGTCTATTAAATAGAAAATGTATTAATTTATTTTATAATTTTTATTATATTAAACATATTTACTGTTATTTATTTTATAAATATAAAAAATCTGTGATGGTTGAACACGTTAATATTCATTAACTAATCCTGATTATTGATGTTTTGTACTAAAATTATGGACAATATCACGGGAATCATGTACATAAAAATGGAATATGGCACATAGAAATAATTTTGAATTTGTTTTAATAATACAAAATATTAATTTATCAACATTTTTTATATCATTTGCCTTTAGAATTTTACTGGGTACCTAGTTACATTAGTTTTTATTTGTTCAACAATGATGACTTGAGGTACGTTAATCAAGGCTCTTAATAATACCTAGTACTTTTGTCCTGCTGATTAGTCTATGAATTGGTATCTCTATTGTCATTTCTTTAAAAACAAAATTCTCTAAATTAGTCTTGAAATTAATTTTTTAAGTAATTATAATAAGTTAACAAATATATCACTATAATTTCCAATATAACTATAAATAATATAAATATTTTATACTGTTAATACATTCTAATTAAATTTTTAATGTTTAATTGCATAAATGTAATGACAAAATAGGCCTAAAATGTGAAAATTTTGCTTTTTTTTATTTATAACTGACAGTGAGTTTTTATACACGTGTCTCGGATTCTTTTTTATTATCATTATTATTAATTAAATGGTTTAATTACCTTTTTCGTCCCTATATTTATAGTCAATAGTCAATTTGGTCCCTAAGTTTTTTAAAATGTATTCAAAATGGTCATTTCTGTTAAATATCACCAAACGGCGTTAAGTGGTGCTTATGTGGCAGACACGTGTAAGTTACGTGGATTGCGCTTACATTACTTTAGTGAATACTGAATTAGGGTTTAGGTTATTCAAATTGGGGATTTTGAATTTCTGATTTAGGATTTCTAATAGGAGGATTGCTCCCCTGGTTGGATTTTGTGGTGCGCTTCCCTGCTTCGATTCCATTCGGAGGTGTGCTCCCCTCATTCGATTTTGTGGTGCGATCATGAGTTACGATGGTGAGTTGCGTTCCCATGGTCGATTTGGAGGAGTGATTATATGGTGCGGTCTAGAGGTGGTGAAGGGGGAGCGATTGCGATCCAGACCGTGGTGTCGTTTTGTGATTGCTCCTTTATAAGGTTAGTAATTTTTGACTTAGTTTCAGAGTGGTTCTGTTTTTTATTACTTTTAGAGAACATATACAGAGTTGTTTATGATGTAGGGGATCATAGAATCGAATGAGGGGAGCACACATCCGAATGGAATCGAAGCAGGGAAGCGCACCATAGAATCCAACCAGGGGAGCAATCCTCGTATCAGAAATTCGAAATCCCCAATTTGAACAACCTAAACCCTAATTCAGTATTCACCAAAGTAATGTAAGCACAATCCATGTAACTTACACGTGTCTGCCACATAAGCACCACTTAATGTCGTTTGGTTTAGGGTTTAACAGAAATGACCATTTTGAATACATTTTAAAAAACTTAGGGACCAAATTGAATTTTTTAAAAATCACTATACCAAATTGACTATTGACTATAAATATAGAGACGAAAAAGGTAATTAAACCTAATTAAATTGAAGGTTAAATAGTCAGTCTAATCTAATTTTTAATAATTAAAATCTGTGTTCATTAAAGAATAACAAATAACTTTAATAAAAAATTGGTGTCCTTATATTACTAAAAATAGAGAAGTGTTCAATTATCTCGATCAGAATCTAAATAAAATTAAACTTTTTATACTAATTTTTTAATTAATAAAAATAAAATATATATTATACTTAATGTATTGAATCAAATATTTATTTTAAATTAAAAAAAAATTAAGATTTCTAATTTCCTTCCATAAAAACAATGGCGTACATAGAAGGTCGTACTCCATATTTGATTGTTTCAATTTTCAACCTAACTCATATCTATATGTTAATACAAATGAAGTGAATATTTAGATCAAATTCAACTTGTGGTTGACAACTCAGAAGAACACAGGTTGGTTATAACAAGCTAGAAAGTCAGACATGAAACAAAATTTGAGCCACTATGCTTCCCATCGATACCAGAACTATCATCAGAACGAAAACAACCAACCTTTTTTTCCATCAAACAAAGTTTTTAAAAATCAAAAATATTTTTAACATAAATATCAAACTCACAAAAACTTAATAAAAAAACTAATGGTGGATTTGATGGTAACGAGTTTCTTTTAGTTTGAAGTTCAGACGTTTTACAAACACTTCCTCTATAGTGGATGACTTTTTGGTTGTTTTTAGTGTCAAATGAGGAAAAATATCGTTAAAAGAAAATTATTAAATAAAAGTTAATTTTAAAAATAAAAAATAATTAATTAGTATATTGATTAAATTAAATATTATTTTATACACTAAATTTTTTTTTTTATATTTAAAGTAGCTCTATTATTAATAAAATTTATAAATTAATTTATACTTTGATATTTAATTAGCTACCAACTTTAGAATCTAGAATGGTTGGTAGCTAAAATATGGATAGATATCACTTTAGAAATTAATTTATAAATTTTATTAATAATAGAAACTATTTTAGACGTCAATAATTATTTTTTAGTTTCTAAAATAGTATCTAATTTAGTTAATATAGTAACTAATTCTTTTTTGTGTCAATGATTTTCTGGTAGTACATAGAGGTCACAATGTTAAAAATTATACATCTACTAAATATAAAATTAATTTAATAAGTGAAGACAATATTTATCTTACAACTTGATTTTACAAGGATGAAGTAGATCTAAGTTCACTTCCTTTTTTTTTACCAACAAAGAATTAATTAAATTAAATAGAGCACTTCAGGGGTACCTAACCCTCTTACAAAAACACTAAACAAAACCTGTTTTCCAATCTTACAACTCAACAAACAAAAATTTCATTTGGATGTAAAGTTTCCCGATATCTATCAAAACTCCATTCTTACTGCATCTTCCTTCATAACAAAACACTACTTATAACAAAAGCAAAGCACAATTCACACGAAACCTCCAAAATTAAACGGTCAAAATATATATATATATATATATATATATATATATATATATATATATATATATATCAACCATCGTTGTTGTCCAACCAATTAGCTTCCAACATAAAGATAGATCTACCACCCAGCGAACCAACCGAAGACCTCCACAAAACCTTGTTGTCCTCCTATGGCAGCCCCTGCACCATAGAAAGTCGTACATTTCCCTGCGACTCCTTCTTAAGCACACCAACCGAGACTCCTACTCCTTAAGCATCACCACTATTTGTGAGTTTGACTGGTATCCTGATATTCAACCTCAGTTGCTACCCCTGTTCCATGACTTCTTCTAAACTTGAGACATCATCATCAAGAATACTCTTATTTCATCCTGCACAGGTTAGACACCCACCAATTCCCCAAACTTACAACAGAGCGTTAAGGAACCCACTCACACACACACAAATAACTACAAGTAACTTTACATACACATTAAAGGGTTCAATAACCAGTCTGAACAAGAGAAATTAAAAGCATGCATTTTGTGTTTCAAGCTTAATAGGTTTTGAGTTGTGTCATATAAAAGACTTTTTCCATGTCAACTTTACTTTGTTTGAAGACAACTTTATTCCTATGATCCCAAATACTCCACACTATCACCACCTAGAGACTTTTCCACATGAGATTTTGTTTTGTAGTAGCTTGTAGCATATAAAAATTTTCATGGTGGATCTTCAAAACATTATGTTGGGCAGAAGTTATTCCTAACCAATTGTATCATTTGCCTTAAATCCTAAACTCACTTCCTAATATTGTGTTATAGTTTATACAAACAAGATTTGTTGAGTTTATCGTATTATCCACTATCGAGTCATTATCGAACCACTCACAAATATCTATTTCTACATGTGAGATGTTCATGTCTCAACTTGAAATGTGTGTCGACTAATGATAAGATCAATTTACGTACGTGTATATATATAAAAGTGAAGGACATCACTTTAGAAGTTAACTTTGTAAGGATAAATTCTATTTACATTCACTTTATAGTAAAACCATAACTATTAAGAGTTCATCCTAATCCATGTTTGTTTCATGATTGAATTAAACTTAGATTTCGGTATCTTGACACCATAAGTGGAATAAGAGAATCAGTGTGCTTGTGTGTCATTATTTGTTTTAAACCTATTGCTTGAATAATTATTTTTTTATTAAAAAAAAAATTGAAGCGAGAGAAGTCGGCAGCAAATCTTTGGTGTGTAGAAGTCCTTTTCAAGTATGCAATAATCTAAACCTGAGGTTCAAATTTAGAACATGGTTGACTCGTAATTTCCATTAAGGCTGCGGACAAAGGAAGTGCAATTGGCAAAGATGAAGTCTTGGCGTATTATGGGCAATTAGCATGAAAGCTGTGGGGTTGATCACTGCATCTCCAAGAAAAACCAGAAAATATGAAGTAAAGTAAAGAATTATTAGGCTAGTAGGCCATTCAAAGACAACCTTTTCTCCAACACATACCTCCATCCTCATTACCACCACAACTTTAGATATCCTCTACTTATGTTATCTAACTCAAAAGGAACCATCATTTTCATCCAAACTTGCACAATGTTCATTATACACGACAATACATTGCCTAGCACAAACGCGTAAATTCAGAAAAAAGTCACCTAGGAACTGTTCGCCTCAAAACTATGGCTAATTAAATATTCATAGTTGCTCAATAGCTTTGCGTCTGAATGGAATTTCCTTAATTACAATCACTTCTCAAAAGAGAAAACAAAACTTGGTTACGTTTCATCATCCAACCATTTTCTTCTAAACCCTTTCTCATTATATCATCGGTAAGGTTACCCATTAGGGTTTGTCTAGTGATGGAAGAGTTTTAGATTATAACTTTCATTATTGTCATCAATCGCAGATAATCATAACTGGACGAGTACGGTTCATCCTTAAGAATGGTCTTTTGTAATGGACATCATTGTCATTAAATGTTAAGTGCGTTTTGAATTTTTAATGTAGAATTTATTTTACCCCTAAAATATATAAATAAATAGTGTCAACTTTATTATAGGAAAACAAATTATATATATTCATAATTCCAAACAATAAAAAAATCATCACATTCTCCTCCGGGCTAGCTATCATCAAAAGGTCCCTCTATGACTACTCTAAAGTTATAGATTAACTAGTAGAATTTTTGGTTCAGTCCTAAAGTTTTTTGTCCTCTCGAGTTAGGAAGGGGAAGGGAGGATCTAGGAGTTCGAAATATTTTGTTGGTTTCCTCTTGTAGTGTAGTTTCTAATCATTTCCTTTTTTTCTGTTTTGTTTTTTTTACATTGATTGAAACATTCCTAGTATCTCTTATATAATATATTTTTTATTGTTAAAAAAAATTAAAATTATTTTTTTATCATTTTTGTCAATTTTTTTCGTAAATATTGACAAAAGAAATAATACATACATATTAATTATTTCGGGAATCATTCAATCTATATAATAAAACTAAGATAACCCTACAACACAACAACACCTTTTAAACAGACACTACTAACCCTAAAAAACTACAATGCAAACAATTTAAAATAAAAAAAGGCAAAGCAGAGAATCAATAATTTATATAAGTGTTACTCTTATTCTGCATGAATTATTCAATAAATTGGAATTACCTTAAAATCCAATAAATGAGTGTTCCCTCTTATGTTTGGAATTTTTCTTTCATAATCATCACATAATTTTATTTTTTTAATTTACTTTAATATCTGGTTATCAGATCGGTTATAGATCCCGATACATAGAGTCTACATCTAGGAAAATTATATTTATGTAAAAATATTTATCTAAAATTTGTCTGATAAAATATCATTAACACATGATTATCTGTTTTTTTTTTCTCGATGAGGACAAGTTTTAGAACGGTTCCAGCTTCATCCAGAACGGACGAAGGAAGGGGATGAAGATAATTGAAAACAAGCAAAATCACAGTTTTCAAGTTGAATCGTGATCATATTTGACAAATTGCTTCCTGCTGAAAATGTGGATCTAAGAAGCCTTGTCCCAAAAAAAACAGCAGCACCGATAAAAAAAACATGTGATAAATATATTCAATTTATTATTATAGTCGAAAATATTGAATATTACTTAGTAATATTGACTTTTGAGGTTGATTGTGATCATGATATTCATTCTTTTTCAATCATCATCATCATTTCCGAACTACTGTTATGCACCTGAGATGGAACTTTATCATTAATCAATAATATCTATCTATTTAGGTCGAAAGGCAAAGCATACAGTAAAAACCTTTGAACAAAGTATATGTACCATTGTGCATAATCATATTAACAAAATTGTTCAAATAAAATATCTGAAAATATCAATGCTAATTCAAGAAACATTTTGTCTGATTAATAAGAATCACTACTTATTATAAACATGACTCTTGCTTCAGAAAGATTTAAATAAATAAGATCACATTTAACTCTTCTCTTATCCTTTTCTAGTTCCACCTAATTTCTTGATAAAGTAACCAGTAGAAGACATAAATATGAGCTGTTGAATCGGAGTTAATCTGAATTAAGAACAAGTGGTTGATCAAGAACCATATATAATAAAAAATATAGATTGTCCTCATTAGTTTGGCACTGATCTTCTCTTGATAAAAACAAATTACAAGTGTCTTTATAAAATTATTAAAACATGTTTTCACTCTATTTTGTCATGTCATGATATTGCAAGATCAATGAAACAGTTGTCTTAGGCCTCAAATTTACAAAATGTTTTAGAAAGATATATTAATTTAAATTGTTGGTTGATCAATTTTATTCTATAATACTTTTTACTATTTTCACCAGTAAGACTATGCAATCTTTTAAGATTGTGTTAATTGAAATTAAAAAAAATAAAATTGGATGAGGATGAATAGAAAAGAAAAAGTTATTGTGGATGAGGATAAATTTGAAAACATTTTAATGCATAACGAGTGTTATAATATTCAATATCATGTATTAAAAAAAACAAAGACATATAAGAATTATAAGAAAAAAATCTACAAATTAAAATACATGTGTTGTTTCTAAAATATTATTAATAATACTTGAAGTTATTGTTATTACTGAAAAACGCGATCATGATGTATGATTAAATGAGATTTTCTAAAAGGAACTTAAGGATGTGAGAAATTTGATCTTGGAGTTTGAATTAGCATATGTAAAATAGAATCTTTCAAATTATTGGTGAAGTTCTATATAGATAACAGACAAGAAACTGTAACGCGTATGCAAAAGTTTTCAAAATTTCTTGTCGGGAGTTAATTTTTTATTTGCAATGTCTTGAATTTTTTTTTTATCAGTAATAAAAAAATAAATAAATGAAAATTATTTTAAAGGTAATTCAATTCTTATACAAAATTACACAATAACAAACTTTTAACTAGAACTGTCTATCTAACTAACAAAAGCATTAATCGTACTAAAAATAACTTAAAATACTTCAAGAAACCACCCTCATGCACCATTGCAACACACTTCTGACACATCAGTCACACCCCTTTTGAAAATGATAAAATTTCTATGATTCCAGATTTCACTCACAACCCAAATCCAAATTGTACTCCACACATCATTAACCAAATCTGAAGACTGACTCATCCTGAACTGAGCAAAGTTTGACATAGGATCAATGTGAGACACAGACGAACTCCAAGCGACTTATAGCAAAAACATCAAACACGCCAAACAAAACTGCAATCTAAAAACAAATGGCGGTAAGACTCTTCCTCCTTCCCACACAAACAACACAAAGAATTTTCATCCAACACCCCTCGTCTTTTCAAATTGACCCTAGTAACAATCTAATCTTATTCTCCACAACATCCAAATAGTAAATAAAGCCGAAGGCACAATGTTACACCTCCATAAATAAAATCGAAGGCACGGCTTTAAGTCAGTTGTTTGATTGTAATCAAATAGATGGAACCATATGGTTTATATTTAAATTACTATTATATTATATTATCTATATATAAACAATAATTTGCGTGTAGAGTAATTGATTGATGGAAGCAGAAACCATTTTCATAGTGCTACGTAACCATACCCATATCACTTTATCCCATTGCCTCTTTGCAAGGCATTCCACTGACCTAAGAGTAATTTTAAAATAATTTATTTCATATTTATGTTATCTTTTAGAATTTATATATTTTAATGAATAGTTAATATTGATTATTACAGTTTAAAAAATGAATGACGAAGATAAGAAATAGTATTTTTATTGTTGAAGTAACTTTTATCTATACTGATTAGGCTTTTGGCTTTTATGGAGCCATGTCTCATCCTCCATAGCCTTATATAAAATGAAAAGAGTAAATCTTCATTTCGGTTTCCATTAATATGGTAGCCGAAGCATGGGATCACTAAGATTCTGATCAAACTTTCCTTCATCTTCTCCATATATACTACAATATATACTACAAGAAAAGAAAATCATGAAATAAAAACTAATTTTTAGAAATCAAAATAATTAATTACAATATAACTAAATTAGAGACTATTTTATAAACTAAATAAAAAATTGATTTCTAAATTAGTTTCTATTATTGTTAAATAGTTTCTAAATTGGTATCTAATTAGCAACCAGGTTTTAACTACCAATTATTTAGATACCAATTTGGTTTCTAAAACCTTGGTTGCTAATTAAATACCAATTTAGAAACTATTTAACAATAATAGAAACTAATTTATAAACCAAAATATTTTTTAGTTTCTAAAATAGTCTCTAATTTAGTTACTATTGTAACTAATTATTTTAATCTCTAAAAATTGGTTTCTATTTCATGATTGTCTTGTAGTAGTGATACATTTACCATTAGAAAACCCTCGTATGACAAGGTTTGAAAAAATGCTTATGGAAGATTACCATTGACCAAATGGACACGAAAATGGGATCAAAAAATATCTTAAACCAGTTCTTTAAAGGACTGTTTCTTCTTGCACCATCATACCTTCTTCTCTCACCTCCATAAGTTTTCAAATTTCCAAAAATGTCTGTTTATAATATTTCGGATTACGTAATCTGGAAGTCATTTTTTAAATTTGTAATTAGCTACTGGATTACATAATCTGTAAGTCATTTTTCAGATGCATGATTATTCTTCGGATTACATAATTTGGAAGTCTTATTTAACTTTTGGATTATATAATCCGGAAGTTTTTTTTCAAATGAGTTTCTGAATTATATAATCCGAAAACTACTCTATGGGGGTAACACAAAGACAAAAATGTATTTTCATGTTGTGTATGGAGGTGGCAGAAGAAGATATGAAAGTGCAGGAAGAAACAGTCTCTTTAAAGTGCTATAGTTTTTATCTCCTAAACCTCAAATGAGCCCAAGGCTTAAAAAAAAACGAAAAGCTGTACCAAGCCAGCTGAACACAGAGTGGACGGTTTCTTGTCTGCTTCTTTCTGCACTCTCAAAAGTTCCACCCCATAAATTTGGTAATTCCAAAATACCTCGCTGTAAAAAAAGTTAAAAAAGTTTGAAGTGTTTTCATATTTTTTACTTTCCAATTACATAATCCAAAATCAAATCCTAGATTATGTAATCTAAAATTCATTTTTAAAAAAAAATACATTTCAGAATACATAAGATTTTACGTAAGACAAAAAGAACATATTGTCCTTAAAATATATATTATGAATTCTACAATCCAAAATATATTTATTTACATTTTCCAGATTTTACAATTTGTAATAACTTTTTTCTTAAAAAAATATATTATAGATTATAGAATCCAAAAATAACTTAACCCTAAACCCTAAACCCTGAATTCTATAATCTAGAAATTTTCCAGATTACTGAAATGAAAAACATAAATAAAATAAATAGTATTTTTTATATTTTAAGAAGTATGAAGTGTCACAAGAAGTTACAGAGGTGCAGGAAGAAATAGCCCACAGAGTGTGGAAATTGAAAAAAAAAACTCAATCAGCTGTCCCAGATCGTTTGAGTTGTGCTACTGATACAGCAAGGTTCAATTAAAGATGGTTTGGGTTTTAAAAAACATCACAATCTAAGATACTCATTAACTCCAGAAACAGTGCATAACTTGTGTCTTTGTCCACGTTTAGAACTCTCAAACGTGAGTGTTAATAATTACAGATGCAGTTCCAGCATCTAGAGATTTTAAATGCTAGTCAAAAAGGGAAATGAAGAGTTCCATTTGAAACTAATTACCTTCTGCATCAATCTAAAGATCATTTTCTCTTTGTAAATATTTTTTTCTTCTCATCTTTGTTCTATCCTTTTAAACCAAGCCCATGTACCCCAACCATCTCAAGAACCCCACTCTCCTCACTCGCCTTCTTTTGATTCCAATTTGATGATTAGAGAAGCCACAATTGGATAACGGTAGTCCAATTTCTGAAGATGGCAGCAGCTGTAGGAAGAGTTTTTCAGAAGAAAAATTATACTGAAAGATATACGTGAAGAAATTGTCAATGTACAGTTTAGTGTTAGAGACAATAATTTGCTTTCCCCTTGCAAATCGCTAATTACGCCGACCGCTTTACCTGCAACAACTAAATTTATCTACTAAATAACTTTCGATATCGGTTTTGTAGGGTAAAACCTGAATGAAAAAATTGCATCTATTTTTAATCGCCGCTGCCAAATCAGTGATTGAATGTATACAAATGTTTTCTTTTAATTGAATCCTAATTTTATGTTGAATTAACACAGATTGCTCACCAATTTTAATTAATGACATTACACAAGACAGTTACATAAAATATTATAAATGAACATCAAAACTCATTTTAGTAATCACACAGAACATTCTTTGCGAAAAATCAATTTTCAAATACATGATACCAAACGAAAATCACGTTCACTTAAAATTATTTAAAATCACCTTTCAAACCATTTCATAAGTACACATTCAAACACAAGCTGCGCATAATACTGGCCCACTCCTCACAATAGTCACCATAAGCAATTAAGCATGAATGGTCGAAAGAACCAAATTCGGCCCTTCCATTAGTTGGATTTAACCAGTCTTCTCCACGATCCCTTATTTTGAACTACACAGATAAACGTAAAAGAGCAGTTACATCAAATAATAACTACGCATTCGATCATTTTACCTACGGTTCACCACCGAGCTCCACTCGCAGATTGTCATATGGATATACTTTGGGTGCCTGATACAAAGAAAATAACAGAGAAATCAATCAACATAAGTATTAAATAGCTGCACAAAATAGCATTGACTATGAAACATCAAAAGAGGAAAATATCAAAGAAAAGGTAGTGCAATGCAAGCAATATTGCAATTGGATTGGGATACATAGAATATAACAATGACTTGATGCAAGACAGAAACCTCCACTAGTCTGTAGACCATGACCATGCTCAACTATAGCAAACAAACTGTACTTTTCTTTCAACCAAACAGAAAAGTAAGGTCAAATTTAGCTTAACGTAAAATTAAGAATAACCATGACGAACTAGGTGTGAATCCAGACTCTAACGATAGAATCATACATGACAAATTTTGAATAATGAGAACATTGGTCAGTCGAAAATCTACACGGCGAATTTGATTTCCATTAGCAGCTAGATTGCAAATTTGTAGAAGTCCCTGCTTTTGCTACATCTTAATTACATATATGAATTATGAATGTTGTACTCCTAATATATGATTCTGGAAGTAGTTGTCGTTATACTATTTAAAAGCAAGGCTGGAGAATGGGGAACAATATTCTATCCTCTGAAAGAGCACTAGTAACAGTGAAGGCTTTCTTCAATTTTAAAATGTGTAACAACATCTTCAAACGCTAGGTTCAAATTGTGACATATAATGTCATCATGATTGTCAAAATACAAACATGTGATTCTGCAAGCTTAAATTTCGAAATTTGACCTGCAAACACGTCAGGTTTGCATGCTATAATATGATCTCTGTGCGATCATGAGATCCCAATGCACCAAATCTGGCAATAACCAGGCCAAATCAGAGAAAACCCACAAAAAATATTCCTTGATCCTATATATCAGAGAGGAGCTGAAATTCAACCAAATGAGAACAATAGCATCCAATTCAACACAAATTTAAAACACTTCCAACAGTAACACTAATCAATGTCGACCATGATCAGCTTCCCTTAAAATATTTTATTAAGAAATGCTATAACAGAATTGAAATCAGCAACATCCTAAACGCACAATAAATAGCAAAACAACCAAATCAAAGTCTACACCGAGCATAGATTCAGAGGAATTGTGAGGATAAAGTTAAAGTAGAAGACTCACAAACGGTATCTTGGAGGCTTTATCATTCCACACAGCCAACAATCCCAGAGACGCAAAAAAGCTCAATCCCCCACACAGCCAGGCCAATGCTTCATACTTATTTCAAAATTTAAAAAAAGAAAAAAAAGAAAAATCAATCCTATGCATCAATACTAACGCAAAATAACCATACAAAAATAAGAAATAAAGAAAAAAAAAACAGATACCTTTCCAACAGTGTCGGCTATACGATCTATACACGGTTCGGGAAATGGTGTCCCGTTGTCCCACAGAAGTTCCTCGTTCATGGGAAGCTGAAAGCCCCAAATTCAAAAGAGATGTTGATTTTTAGGTTTTTACAAAAAAACAAAAAATCGAATAAGATTAGCTTAGCGAAATATACGGGTTTGTCAGGAACATAGTGCTTGCCGACTGGGAGGCCCATGCCGGAGCGGAGGCGAAGAGAGGAAGCAACAGATCGGTAAACGACGCCGTTTCCGCCCAAGATCCTAGATGCTGTGTTCGTCAATCTCCCTGCCATGGTTGATGATATTTTCCTTCTGATTCTTCTTTCTTCTCCTTCTTCCACAACCTAATGTTACTGTCAGTTGCTCATTATACGACATCGTTTTGAGAATAGTCATTTTTAAATATGTATTAATTAATAAAAGTAAAAAAAGGTATTAATTAAAAGTAAAATGTAACATAATTAAATAAAATATTTTAAGATGATTTATTTTTTAAATATGAAAGATCACAGATACAATTATTTGATTTTATTAATTTGTTATTTAAAAATCAAACTTTAGTTATAAAATATAACAAGTGTATTATGCTAATGAGAAAGAACGCTAGCATTAAGTACTGTAATATCCATGTTCATGAACTTTTTCAAGTAACCTAAAAAACCATATTAGTAGTTGCAAAATTCTGAGTAAGCCAATATAGAATGCTTTCTTCTGAATGTCAATTTGTAACTGAAAGTTATGACGAAAATATTGTAAAAGCATTTAATTATAACTTCATATCCTAAGTTTTATTTACTTTTAATGATCACTTTAAAAATAATATTTTAAAACTGATAGTCTAAAAAAAAATACTGATATAAAAAAAATTATTTATTAACTTTTTTCTCAATATCATCTAAATATAAAATTTTATTAGTGTTAGTTTCTATAATAACTGTTTTAAAATTTATATTTAAACTAGATTATAATTAATCAATAATGGACATTTCTAATAAAATTTGAAAGTTAATCTCTAACTATGTTAACATAAAATTATCAAAGAGCTGTGATATTGGATGGCGACTTCACATTTAACCTCATGAAACTGAATTATTGTATACCTACTCTTAATTAGAGTTTCATTTCTCTCTCTTTTTTTCAATAGGAAAGGAATGCAAATTTAATTTTGGAAAATTTTAATTTTTGATAAGTGTACATTGAAAGGCCCCACCAGTTTACAACTCTAATATTCTGGTATATGACTAATATAATTTTAAAATTTAAATTTGAAACATAAAAATTATTTTTCTGTTGAAATATAGGGTTTAGGGTTATTTGATAGGAGTTAAAATATGGAGGATGATTGTGAATGTATCAGTGCTATTTGATTATACAGTTTTACAATCTTGGTTCAGTCTTACCTTAGAAAGCAGAAAAAAAAGAGGAGATTATAATGAAAATAATTATATAGAGTTGAATTGAAAATAATTTTAATAAAAATATTAATTTCTGCGTTTAATTTACTGGGATATATTAAGGGTGCATACACACATTTTAATGCAACTTTTATGATTAAAATCATCCTTGGTTTACTGTCAGAAGTCCAAATTATGAAAGGATACATTAAGTTTGTAAAAGGAAATTTTACTTGGCTGATTACGTTAAAAGCATGACAGAAAGAATACAGCGAAACACATATCACAAGATCAGGCCAGCACTTTGACGCAACAAACACTCTTGCTCTGAAGGAAGGGGCAGGGAGTAACCCTAACAGTGGCAAGAAATAATATAGGCCAAACCACATCATGATTGTGGGAAGAAGAACTAAAGAAAATAAAAGTACAGAATGCAGTAACCGTTGAACCATCGACGTGACCATAAGAGAAAAAATTTAAATACCCAATTCAGTCTGCACTTGGAGGATGGTCTTGGCAGAATCTACAAGCCTCTGCGTCTCCTCTTGGTTCAAGTGCACATTGGTGACACCCAGTATCCCTCCTCTACCAAGCTGTGCTGGCAAACTCAGGAACACTTCCCCATCGATCCCATAAAACCCCTTAGCAAGAACAGACACAGGGTGGATCTTTCTTTGGTCCCTCAGAATAGAGCGGGCCAAGTTAGCCACTGAGTACCCAATTGCCCAGGACGTGTACCCTTTCAGCCTAATCACTTCATACGCACTCTCTACCACTGACTTGTGTATATTCTCCAGTGTCTCTTTCTCATAAACAATCTGCTGTTTCTCCAAAAAGCTCAGCACTGGAACACCACCAACGCTAATGCTAGACCACAATGCCACCGAACTATCTCCATGCTCCCCTACGATATACGCCTGCAATCACAACTTTCTGTCATTCTTTCACTTTTCCTACTCTATTCATAATTTCATCATTTTAATTTCAAAACTTCAAATAATTCATACCAACTAAGACCATGTTGGGTTTTAGTTTGGACTATTTAAATCTACGTTAGTCCAACTAACCACGTTATGTTTGATTTCTGATAAAAGTCTGTCACGTGGACTAAAACTAATTTTCAGTTGAAAGCAGTAAAAAACCTATGTTTTTACAAACTTGGTTTGCAAAATGAAATATTCATTCATCATAAAGTATATAAACTTTAATTCAAAGTTGTCCGACGCCGCGGTACTTTCATAATTTGAATACTACTACTAATTTAACATAGTAGTCCCTATTACTATGAGAGATTATTAAATATTAGTTAAGTTTCTCACATTTTACAATTAAAAATAAAATAAAAAGAAAGGGGAAGTGAGAATGGTTGACCTGTACGTCCTGGGCGTTGACGTCGAGGTGATCTGCGATGAGGAAACGGAAGCGAGAGGAATCCAAATTGGTGCCCGACCCGATGACCCGATTGGAGGGGAAACCGGAAAGCTTCCAGGCGACGTAGGTGAGGATGTCGACGGGGTTGGAAACGATGAGGAGAGTGGTGTCGGGGGAGTGACGAACGAGGGGGGGTATGATGGAGCGGAAGATAGAGAGGTTCCGCTGGAGCAGGTTGAGGCGGGACTCACCGGCGATCTGGCGGGCGCCGGCGGTGACGATGCAGAGATTGGAGCCGGCGGTGGCGGAAGAGTCGACGGAGGCGTGGATCTTGGTGCGGGGGAGGAAGGCGGCGGCGTGCTGGAGGTCGAGCATCTCGCCGCGGAGCTTGTCGGCGTTGGTGTCGATGAGAACGAGCTCGTCGGTGAGGTCCTGGGTGAGGATAGTCTGAGCGATGGCCATTCCGACATTACCGACGCCGATGACGGATATCTTGTTGTGGGGGTTGGGGGTAGAGGAAGGGGCGGCGTTGTTGATGGGCTTGAAGAAGGCCTGGGTTAGGTCGAGGCCCCCCGGGCCCAACGTGGAACCTGATGCGCTCTTGTGCATGATGATGATGATGATGATGAAGAAGAAGTAAGATGATTTTTGGTGTTGCAGTAAACAGGTGAGAAAGAAGGTGGAATTTATAGTAATAGTTAGTGTGTGTTGAGCCTGATACTGTAGAGGCTAATACTGTGGTCTGCCAAGGAAAAGAAGAAAAAGTGTTGAGAATAACACCTTCTTTCTAGATGCAGATAAAGTAAAAGGGAGGGAGTTCAAAGAGGAAAGTGTCATTACATTCTCAGACTTCACGGTGTACGTATTTTAAACTATTAATTAAATACTTTCCATTTTTTAATTAAACAAATTTCCAATCTATTTTTATTTATTTCTCTTTTTTCATTTTCTATTTCGATCTCTTTTATTTTCCTCGTATTAAAACACTTTACTTCAATCGATCTTTCAACAGTCTAAAACACTTTATTTGAATTGATATTTTACTCCATTTGAGATCATGAATCTGTGTTCTGAGTCTTCTGACTTCTGAGGTGTTGGTACACCGTGTTGATATTTGAAACTTTGAACGCGTTCAATTCAAAATTTCAGTTATTTCTCACAATAGTCGTGTGTTACAAGATGAAACTAATAAAGGTGTGCGTCTCTTTATATGATTAAATTTTCATTTACATAAATCAACTTATTTTGGATTTATTGAATTATAATAAATAGTAATAACAAAACAATTTATTTATAATATTATTTATATTAATATTTTAAATTTACAAAAAGCGTTACTATGCATATTTGTTTTTATTTTTCCTATAGGAAACCCAGGCAGAGTTGGTGGGGGCAATAACAAGTAAGAAAAGAGCAACGATTGGTGAATAAGCAAAAGAAAGTTTGGCAAAAACTCAGCGTTTTGAATTAGAATGGAGGAAGCCCTTGCGGAGCTGGAGCGAGTCCAAACTCAGCTCTTGCAACGCATATCCAAACTCCAGCATTCCCATCTTCCGTCGTCGCCTTCTCAAAACGACACCGTTGACGACGCCGGCACCGACACCGTATCTCGCCTCTCCTCCATTTTGCACACCAACGGCGTTCCCGAATTCTCCTTTAAGAGAGTCCCTTCTGATTACTACGATTGGCCTCTCGAAGCCCGTCGCGACGCCCTCTCCGCCGCCTCAATCCACCATCTCTGCAAAAGTATCGTTCTCGTTAATACACAAGCCCCCGCTAACGTCGTCGATTGCACCAACCGCAATAATTCCAAGTATTACGTCGTTGTCGTTCAGGTTCGCACTCTCTTCCTCTCGCTACCTCCTTTACTTAATTCTCTCACTGCTTGCTTATTCGTTTGTTTCGCAGTACACTGCTCGCTTCAACGCCGACGCTGTCAAGAATTTCCTGTATTCGCTCAATAATGGAAGTATTGCCAAGAAGAAATTCAACAGTAAGAAGTTCCCAGTGATTGACTATTCCTTAATTATCGTAGCGTTGAATGAATTCCAGTTGAACATTGTGATATTGAAAATTATATTTGTTTGTGGACGAATGGTTGTGAGTTGCGACTAAACTGAATGTATTGGAAACATCAATGTGAAGACTCTCGTGTTTTCCATATCAAACACTATACAATTGGTTGGTGTGTTTAAGAAATTGACAAATCTTAGCTGTTGCAGTTGACAATTTAATGAAGGGATTTTCAGGTAGAGTTGGTTTAAGAAGATTCTCCGCTAAATATAAGTATGATTCTTTGAAGCCGTGAAGGACAGATGTCGAGTTGGTGGGAATTGGGATGGGCAAGTACTTGTTTGCAACACTTTGTAGTGTAGATTTTTCCAGTTATTAAAAGTTTAAAATAATTCAGAATTGAGGAGAGCGACCAAAGCTGAGTATGGTTTTAAAATGATAAATGTGATTGAAGGTGGTGTTTGCGAATTGGTTGGATTTTTGCTGAAACGAAATTTAAAGTATTTTCTTAAGGTGTTGGACGGTCTGAATGAGTTGTTAGGTAGGTCTGTGTTGAAGAAATTCTTAGATTTGTCTGATAGGTTGTTAGAGTGATTAGAACACTGCTAAGGTTTAAATTCCTGTGTTTGGATGAGAATATTTGATTGGCTTTAACTTAGTCGTGTGTGGGCCTTTGATGGTACATGAGAGCTGTCAAGTTCAATAAAGTTTTAATATTGGGATCTCTAACAAGAGATGAAGTAAATATTCACAGTGATTGAACTAGTTTTTAATGTACTGCATCATCTCAATTTTCTACATTGAACTTCTGCAAACTGCAGTAGATGAGATTGCACGGGAGCTGGACCAGAAACATTTGAGCATTTAGTGATTGTTACATTGAAATTCTAACTAGTAGATATATGAAGGAAAGTTTTAAGACGAAGTGAAAGAATGGGCAGTCCACACTTGTTGACAATCATCACTTCATAGAACCACTTTCCTGAAATATATTTTCTCTACTTGAAAATCTCTTTTCTATTTTATAGTTTGTGTCCATGTGGCTATGCAATCTCCCTTGGTTAATCTTTCCTCCTTTATTTCTTTCATTATATATTCATGGAAAATTTTCCTATTATTTATTTTCCCTTAATTTAAGCATTTAAAAATTGTGTTAATGGTATCTATAAGTTGCTATTGCTTAGTAGGAAATAATTGTTGTTAATTTGTTATTGATAATGCAGTGAGGCTAGCTCCTGAGGAGACATCAATGGAATTAACTGGATATGGGCACAATGCAGTAACTTGTATTGGCATGAAAACAGACATTCCGGTAAGGCTGGATATGTGGAGTAGTATAGGATTCTTATGATATATAGACACTGAAATATTTCATCATTATAACAAACCCAAAATAAGTACTTATTCACACTGTTAAGGCTAATATTGGACATCTTTTGTCATGCATATCAGCACGTGAATTGATGATTGATAGAGACAGGGATCGTTGGTAAAAATAGCATAAAAGTTTAAATGAATTTGTTTTTTGGTGTGCTCTCTATTTGTGACTTATGATCTCCTTCTCATACTCATTGTTTTTTGGTATTGTGACTTAATTTGTTAAGGCTAATAGTATTGACATAGATTTTTCCTGATATGTGATTGGCATGTTCTGCCAATGTCTTGGACTAGAACATAAACGTGCTTTTAGGTTGTCGACAACAGTGAGCAGCTTCGTTTGCTTTACTTAACATATTGGCAGACGGTTCATTTTTTCAAGCAGTTTCACTAGTTTGTAACTCTAAATAATTCTATGTGTGTGTGCCACTGTCTATCTAAAAACCAAGTCTATAATAGTTAGGATGTGGTAATAGTTAGTATTCACTGTCTATAACCCTTAGAACAACTTTATGGTTTCCACATCAAAAGAGCAGTCTCTAAGAACAAATCACAAATGCACTGATGTATGTAGCTCTACTTATCTTGCCATAGTGCCAACTGTTGGGGGAAGGTTATTCTTCACGTTGTCTCCGTTTCTAAATTATGGCTAGGATTTGGTGTGTCCTAGTCAGACTTTTATTATTACCTACCCTAAAATTCTTCTTGCAAGTTTAAACTATAATTTCAATCCATTCCAAGTGTGTGGTTGTATAGATTTTTTATTACATTGATACTAAAATTCCATATTGGTTCTTCAAAGAGCAGAAACTGGCAAAACACCACAACTGTTCGTGATTCAACCTAATTTGTCCTCAGCTGATATTACAGTGTAATTTGGTCCCTTAGCTTAGGTGTCCCATTTGAACACAAGGCATAAATTATGTCCGGTAGATACCCAAGAAACAAGAAAGTGGATACGTAGTATTATGGTAGGAAAATGGAGATATCAGTTCTGTAGCTGATTGCAAAAGCAAATGGAAATGCAGAAAAAAAAAATTATAACCTAGGCACTTTGAGAGGCCTAGTCTCTCCCATGCCCAAATTCTAACTGAATTCCCTTCCGCCTATATCCCTTTGAGAGTCATAGTTTCTCCCAGGCCTACGAAAAAATGTTTAAGTTGACTTACTAAAACAAATAAGATCAATATTTCATAATGATTCTTCTAGACACGGTTATATATTTTGCAGTCTTGATCAAGAGGTTCAAAGACACCATCACCATTACATGGGAGGGACCGCTCTCATTTAGATTACTCACGAACCCACACATACATGATATGATTCTATGTCTATCACATATCAGTCTTTATTTATCATTGTTGTCCCAATTGACAATTGTACTTGACTTAGGGCATTTAAAAATAATGTTATGATTTTATCCAATAGTCATACACTTGATATCGTCATTGAACTTGATATTTTATACACCTTACTATGGTCAACACATAAAAACCAGATTGGAATTAATAGAACTGTACTTGTTGTCCTAGAGCAAGTACTGAGGCATACCTTGCTACACCATTTATCCCATCGACAATGTTCGAGGGCTCAATGTCCACTAATTAATTAAAACAGTTCTTCTGTTACAATATATTTAAATCTCATTTCTTTCTCTTTTTCCGTTTAGATGGCATGATGGCTTGTGGTGTATTGATGCATTCAACTTGTTCCTTGGTTTATTAGCTATTTTGGGTCATTTCAGGTGATCTTGGATGAGGCAATTGTAAAGCTAACTCCAGATTTCTTTTGGTTGGGTGGCGGTGAGGTTGATCTTAAGCTAGGGATCCGAACATCTCAATTGATCAAATTTATCAACCCATTCATTGTCCAATGTAGCAATAATTGATTTTGTTGAGGAGAATGTGGCCACGATAATTTAGTTTACAAGGAGAGTTGCCATTTTCAGCCTTCCATTTTTGGTTTTAATATTATTTGAAATATTGCCCCTTCAGGACGATATTTATTTTTTAAGGTAAGTTTTGTGGTTTAGTTAAGGCATTATCATTATGTTTTACAGATATTTGAATGCAAACAACGTCATGGGTTCATGTTTTATGTTTGTCGAAAGTCAACAACATCATCAGAAAGGAACGATAAGTTTGGCTTTATGATTATGATTGAATAATTTCATATCACGATAAATGTGACGGTACAGGTCACATTGATTAATGTCCAAACGAATTTCTTACGAGTGTAACAATGGACAGGAATTCAATCGATCTATTTATTAAACACGCACCAAAAAAAGAATTTGAATGAATAAATATCACTATTAACATTTAAATTAAATTAAATTTATTCATAATTGAAATTTCTTATAAATTAATTTAAGTTGAATTTTTTTATTTAATTTTTTATTTTCTTCTCTTCCACCACTCATCCTTCACATTTTCATATACCACGCATAACCCTGTTTTTCCTGCACAGATAAACACCAAACAGTTGAAAGAAACTTCAAGTAGCTAACATATTAAATGGATAAAATTTAGAAAAGTAAGACGGATAAAGAACAAATAAAATTTTAACAGTGAGATGCTAAATTAGAGTGTTCCGTTACAAGCCTTTTTAAAAAATAGTTTTGGTGCATAAAAAATAATTCCTGGAGAATATGTTATTAAAATGAATATAAATTCTATTACTCGAGAATGTAGAATAATTGTTCAGTTGGGGATGAGATATTAATTAACCAAGAACAGGAAAAACCGCAACACAGTTTTTGCATAATGATTTATTGCTTTATTAGTCTTTGAAAAGTTTTCATTATCATAATTAACATGTTTAGTTGTATACTTCCCACGTTGTTGAAGAGTGACTACTACAAGCTTCCGGTATCCAAAAGGTAGGAAGACTCCATAATACCCTTCCCTCACGGAGAGTGTCTTCCTCCTCACCTTGCTTAAGAGGGACCATATCCTTCTTAATATCAACTTTGTCACGTATCTCACCGCATCTTGGATAATCTCATATCTTGTCTCACCTTGGAGATCACAGTGGATACATCGTATCTTACTACGATAATGCAATGAATAGGGATTGTTTTGTGAATGAGGAAAAAAATAAAAAATAATAAGACTTAACGAATTTTTTTCACCAATTCAACTAAGATAAAGTGAGGTTCATTGTTTAAGTTCATCGATGGTACACAAACAATATCCACCACTAAACCAAAAGTAACTTTTGGTGGCAATTATTGAGGCTTTTAATAGCAATATTGCTAAAACATTTACCGACCATTAAATCAGGATTATCTGGTTTATATTATTCAAGCTCCTCCTGTTTTCAGTCAGTGGTAAATAGACTCCAGTTACAACCATCTTTCCCCAGGGAAAGGAAGTACTCGATTCAAGTTTAGTATCATTGTGAACTGGTAAATAGACTTAAAAATCAGTTGCCCTCGAGACAAAAAATTTGACAGGTCTCCAAATGAGATTCAAGATTTCTTAAAAACTCCAGTTCCCTACCTCAAGCCCTTTCCAATTTCCTTGGTTCACTAAAATATAAATCCCACAATCTACTACAAAATTTGTATAAAATTGAGACAAATCCGCCAAACAATGATTGCTGACTCAGCCATGCGGACCTCTAAATAAAACTTTAGAGAATTCTACTTATACATAAACTTAATTCAACTATCTAAAAATTTATTTTATTTTTTCTCTTTAATTTTTTCTCCTAGAAATCTGTATAAAAAAAATCGTCCAAGAAGAGTCTTATCTCTACATTCCCTGATCGAAACACTTAACTACTAGAAACTATCAATTCACAATTAACACAAACATCCCAGATAAGCAAAATGAAGAACAGAGAAAAGTGTTGCAATACTGAAAGGGAGGAAACTTTTTTTAACATTAACAGGTTCTTTTCTTGGAATTTATCTACAGCTGTACATAGTATTGAGAGCAATGTCGTTTGATATCGAGTACCGATACAAATTTATGAGACTGGTCAATGACGAAGCAATCATTATCATATTATTATAGTGCCAATCTTTAAAATGCTACTGGGAAGTCAGATCCCCAAAGGTGTTCTCCCCACTATAAGTAACATAAAGAAACCCATCCTCTTCTTTCTTCTCCTCATATATAGCAGACATAATTGCTCCTAAAAAAATTTAGAAACACAGAAAAGTTATAGGCTACTGCTACTACCCTCTATTAGAAGGCTAAAAACTCATATTGCAAAATTAAAAAAAAAAAAAAAATTGGAGAATATTATCTTACCTGTAGGTGGAAGCACGTTGTCTACAAAGATAAATATTGCCTTCTCTGCACTTAATTTAATCCTTTTGCGGATAACATAGACAAATTGTCCAACTGTCAGATCAGCGGGGACAAGGTACCTACAATTAATTAATTCATTTTAAAAAATTAAAACATAAGACATAAGACAGCTAGTGCCAGTTATACACCTAAGCAAATTTCAATATCAACTGGAAAGCATTTGACAATAGAAATATTACAGCAAATGATATCTAGTCCCCTCTATCACTTTGTTATCATCAGGCAGGAAATACAAAATTCATCACTTTGTTATCAAAACTCGTATAACATCAAATTCTTTTAAAAATAGATAACCAATTCAAATTCTGTTTATCAGATTCATAATTCAGGTATTATCACAAAATGAGAAATGCATATACAATAGAAGGAACAATTTTGGCTTTACCTACCCAAATTATGATGATCTGATAGTTATTCATACAACTCATAACTTACCAATATCAACAGATTTCTCAACTGTCGAACCAAAGCCACTACAATGCTTTAATCAATTTAGTACGTCAATAAGTACTTACAAAAAAGTAAGTTTGATCAATCCATCCATTGTTCATAAGTACTTAGCATGTAAAACTTCATATCAAAATTTAGAAAATTTAAACAAAATCAAGAGTATTATCAAATGCTTGAATTTTATTTTCTTTGAGTAGTATGTTAAAGATAATTTTTAAAGGGTAAAAGTTCTACTTTTGTGAGCATTTCTATTATCACACAATCCAACGTGGATCTTTCGAAGAGTTCATCAACTAGAACATATTTATTGGAGTAAGCTTCAAAACCTACAAACTTTATTACCTGTAATGAATGCAGCCATTTATAAAAAATAGAAAAAAATTCTGAAGATCCATAGATTTTTTCTATTAGGAAAAAAACCATGATTTCTCACCTTCCACTCTGCCTAGTGATCTCTACTTTAAAAATATGTGTGGTGTTGATTCTGATCTAATTTAAATATAGTACCAAACTTTGCTACATCATTTTCTTTTCCTTTAGAAGATAGAACATATGAGTAGAAACAAATAATGTAATGTTGCTAGATTATATATGGACAAAAATCTTACTTCTTCTTGTCAATACTTGGAATATCACTTCTTTCTGCTTTCTCCACAATCACCTGCAGACACATCAAGGGACAATTTAGTACGATAACTAGAGATATATCACTAATGTGCATATTCAAGAATCACACATACAGCAGGCAGCAAGTAGAGGCACAAGTGAACATGAATTTCCCTGCATTGACAGATATAATGAAAAATAACTAGTTGAAAGCAGCAGATAAAATAGCTTGAGGGCATAAGATACTCCATACGTGCATAACTGTTCTAAGTAACCTTTGGTTAAAGGCCACATATGCATTTTCAGAAGTAAAATTATTTGAATTCATTCTACAATTCAGTGGATTCAGTAATCGGTTATTTAATCTCCAATAACTTGGCATGCAATAAAAAATTAGTAAAAAATTGCAACACAAGATAACTTGGCATGCAACATGTTTCCAAAATGTTCTAAAAACCAAACTATATCAGACAGTCAGGAAGAAGTGGTCAAATCATGAACCTACCATGTCTCTTATCTGAAAATTATCCAATTCAATCACAAATTAACAGATTAAACTGATCAAACCATGACTTTGGGATCTCGATACTTGTTTTTTACGACATTTTTAGTCTTCCAACCAAACAGTACACCACCACCATGATGAACAACAGCACAAAACGAAATCCTGAATATCAAATCTGTAATTAACTAATTAAGCAACAGAACAACATGCATTTATCACTATTAACATGGAGATTTGCAAAATTATGACATGAAAGTGCCACTCAGCTATCTATGCTGCCAAGTTATGACATAAAAGACACACAGATCAAAGACAAAGTTTAAACATCATAACACATTTATAGGGTTGAAAAATAGTCAAAGCATTGATCCTGAAAGGCAAAAGTTAAACAGATAAAGGAACGATGCTTATTGTGCCACAAATATATGATTCACGTAGACAGCATCAGTAACAGATAGTTGCAGAGGGAAAATCGGAACTAGTTCTCACAGGGATACGGTCTGGGTATTTCTCCCTGATTCTAGCAGCCTCGGCTCTTCTCTTCTCTGCACATAAAATGAATCACTTATTTGTATATTATTATTCAACTTTCGACACGATTATATTTCACCAACAAATAACAATAAAAATCAAAATACATCATATACCAAGATCATGCTCTTGTTTGAAGTAGCTCTTTGTCGCCATTCTTCCTGGAATTACCATCAAACAAAAGCTAATCAAAACTAAGATGATACACCGTCCATTCTTCCGACAAAGGATAAATAATTCGTTAACGCTCAAAATAAATAAATTAAAAAAGAGAGTTATATAAATGAATAAATAAATAAGGGGGCATGATTTAGAGAAAGAAAAAAAAAACAAGATGAAGATTGAGAACGGACCTACACCTAAAAATTTAATTCAACAAAAAGGGTTTGCATCCGAACAATAATCTTCGCTAAATGATATGTAATTAAAAATAGCCCTAACTTTCAGACAACTATATTTATGGAATTTCCGATCATCAACTCTTACTTGAATTTAGGAAAAGAGAAAAACCTCTAATTGCAGACAATCTTTCCTTTAAAAAGCAGGGAAAGAGATTCAAAGCGGTTCCGACAATCAGCGAAGGAAATTTCTTGGCCGATTAAAATAATTTTTGAAACTCAAAAGTTAAAGGTTTGCGAATTGGATTGTATATGATTGAGAAAACTAAACCTCGTTAAGACGATCCAATAATAGAAGAAAATCAACGCTGCGGTTTCTTGCTAACAACTCCAACAAGGCGCTGTGTTTGCTTTGCTTCAACAAACTAAATATATCGCTTCTTCTTTGCTTTATCGTCTTTCTCAACTATTCCTATCGTCATTTCACTTTTTATATACCAAATAATATAAGGATTTTATATTCTCGTTTTATTTTTTTTCCTTCTAGTCTTTCTTATATTATTTAATGCTTTCTTTTTCGTTTTTTTCTTCTTTCTTTTTCGTAATCTCGTCTAGGTCTAAAGATGTTTACATTATTAACTAAATAAAAATTTCATTAAATATATTTTTAGTAGTTAAAAAAAAATATCAATCATGGTTCGAAATCTACTATATATTATATTTAAATTTTATCTGTACAAGTTAATTTTATAAAATTAAGGTAAATTTTAAATTTCTTTTAATATGTTATTATAATCTATTTAGTCAAATTTATTAAGAATATTATAATAATTATTAAAATATGATGTGAAAAATTAAAAGTCTTCAAATAACAAAGTAATATTAAAAATCAAAATAGGATTTTAAAATTGTCTTATTATCGATTATCTATAAATTTAATGAGATAGATTATTCAAACTCTTTCTCTTTATGATAGCTGGTTTGTTAGTAGATCTAATTACTTGAATGACATTTAAAGTTTCATTATATTTAACTTATTATTATATTATCTCATTTATTTGATGGATTTAGTAAAGAGATAGATTTGTCAATGAGAGAAGTTGTCTTTGCATTGATAATTTATACATAAACCCTATTTTTCTACTATACTCGTAAATAGCAATCATTGTAAAAAAGCAATTATTCATTAACCTAATTATTTTGTATACTTTATTATTAATTTAATTAATTATTGGTTTCTTTAAACAACAAATCACATGCATCTCACATAAGACATAAAATTTTATCTTTCATTAATAAATATTTAATTTCACACTCAATATCTTCAATTCTTATTGTTAAAAATATGTTGCGGCAATAAGAGATAGTCAAAATTATGAATTTATAATATATGTTAGTAAAATTAAGATAATTACAAGTTTAATTATATATTAATGTTATTTTGTTATAACATGTGACAATTATTAAAGATAAAAACATGTTTAATTACTTCAATTATTAGCCGAATTTTGAACAAAATTAACTAAATTAAAAAATTGTGCTAAAAACATTTTTTTCTCTCATTGAATTAAAAGTAAAATATGGCAATACTTAGTTTAAATAAAACTAACCAAATTTAAAAAATTTATAAAAAACAAAATACGTTTATTGTAATGAAGTGATTATATATATATATATATATAATAAAAATAAATTTGTAATTAATATAGAAATATTAAAATAATATTATTATTAATTGTAAGTGGATATAGAAAAGAAGTTAATTGTCAACCTATCAATGTCCTTTTCTATCTATTACATATTTTACTTCATATAAAGTCATTTAGAAGTCATACCTCTTATATCAAGATATATCATATTCATACAAGAGTTTTATAACACAATTTTAAAAGATCTTATTTTATTTTAAGAAAATTTTATCTCGCTATACACATTATTTTTAAGACTCTTTTGTAATTTTTCTCCAATAATAAAGTGTTTCGAGAATCACATTTTATAATGTTTTATTTGTACTTTTAATTTTTTTTATAATCTACAAAACTCATTTAATTATGTAATTAAATATTTTATTCTTATTACTAATTATTTTAAATAAAATCAAAGTCTTAAATTTAAAACCCTCATTATAATAAAAAATTCTTATAATATTTAAATGATAAATTTCAGTCACTCCCCATATTAGAAGTCTTGTTAGTGAATGTCTGATCTTCAAAAAAACAAAAATGTTTATTCTAAAGTTTCATCCTAAGAAAAAAAAACACACTAAATATAAAAAAAACAAATATTATTTATTACATAAAACATCCCTAAATATTTATGTGTGGAATGTGCATCTAGATCTTAGTGATAAGGAAATTATTTATTATAATGGAGGTTCTTGATAACAGCCAGAAGAATACTGAAATCTTATCTTATCTTATGAGATTTTTTAATAATTAATTGTAACACATAAATGAATGGCATAAATTGAATATGAAAATATTAAAAATTGAGCAGCATTGGATTTATTTGCCCACTGCCACGGACCACCTCATCATCTATCATTATATGTGCTTATAATTGAATTTCTGATATTTTTTATTTAATTGAATTTAAATTAACATAATCTTAATTTAATTAAATGAGATTAGGTCAATTAGCTCATATAGTTTGAAATTATTTTTTTATGAAATTTGTAACTTTAAAATATCTTTTAATAGATTATAGAATGATTGTTTCAAAAAATATAGTATAGTATTTTATATTTAAATAATCAAATAATTTAATATTTTAAAAATATACATCCAATTAATAAAATAACAAAATAAATTAAATAGTAATTATATATTATTGTTATTAATAATATTAGTTAATATTTCATGTTTGAATAAATTGAATATAGATGAATATATATATATATATATATATATATATATATATATATATATATATATATATATATTTCTAGAGAAAAAAAAACTAAAATATATATATATTATTATAT
>Ga0123342_1002656_pt1 | contig 29475 bp, 18 predicted proteins | sample Turbeawhitnodule_FD_89960 | JGI IMG/M metagenome (GOLD analysis project Ga0123342, IMG submission 89960) | Root nodule microbial communities of legume samples collected from Mexico - Turtle bean Mexico white nodule | ecosystem: Host-associated > Plants > Roots > Nodule | place: Mexico: Nepantla... | reverse complement strand
ATAAAAAAAAAAAAAAATTTTATATAAAATATATTTTAGATAAAATTTTTTATTTTTTTTTTTGTGTGTGTGTATATCTATATATATATATATATATATATATATATATATATATATATATATATATATATAGTTATGTGAAAGCTGGTTTGTTACTGTATCATAACGAAATCAATTAGACCACTTTTCAGCCAATTTATGTAAACAAAACAGATTTTGATCATAATCAATTATAACATAAATTACCCTGAATGCACCCTTAATTAGGATTTCCCTTATAATTATTGTTGGAAAACACTGGTGAACTGGAGATATGAGCAAATGGTAGCGGAAACCTCAGAACATTCGAAACAGATTCTAAAGGGTTGAGTTGGGCCTAAACTACTTTCTAATAATAACAGTAATAGAAAGAATAAGAATGAAAAGAAAAGACGGCTACAGGAAATGAAGACATACAGTGCTGCCACATGTTGCCGGCGAGATCCTCTGCCTTTTTGGTGGCCTCGGCGGCTTTCTTGCCCCATTTGCCGAGAACGTCTTTCACGGAATCTAAAGTAGCTGATAAAATAATGTAAGTTTTGAGAGTGTTTTTGTGAAATCAGAAAAGGAGAAGAAAAGTGAGTTCGTTACTCTTAGTAGAAGAAGCGGCAACGGGCGCAGGAGTGACATAGGGATTGGAGTCTTTGGGCATGGTAGTGGCAGCATCGCCGGAGATTGGGGCACGAGATTCAGTATTGAGGGTAGCTTCTTGTTGTTGAGGAGGAGGTGGCACGACGTCGTCTGGGTCCAGTTTAGGGTATGGAGCATAATCGGCGGTGTGAGGCTGAGATGCAGACTGGGATTCTTCCTGTTTGGTGCTGGTGGTTTGGGTTTGGGTTTCGTGAGGTTTGGTGGCGGTGGCTTGGGTTTGGGTTTCGGCTTCGTGAGGTTTGGTGGCGGTGGTTTGGGTTTGGGTTTGGGTGGGGGCGTTAGCACTCATGTTGCTGGGGATCGGAGTATTGGTGAAGAGATGGCAAGTGAGAGTGGAGGAGAGAGAGAGAGTAGAGGTGTGTGGGACTTCAATTTTCAAACGTCAAATTCTGCTAAAATCCTCAAACTGTTTAAGACAGATTCAGTTCAGGTTTCAATGCTTTTTCTGGATCTGCCCGTTCTGTTATCTCTCGCCTGCCCGTGTTTTTCTCGAGACTTTTGTTTTGGTCTTGCTATGAGTCTCGTTTTTTCTTCTTTCTTCTTGTACCCCAAAATTTATATCTGTATCTATGATTTTAAAATAATCATTTTATTCTTTTAGAAGTGACTTCTACATTATTTGGTTTAGAAATATTTGCGAATAAATTTTGAAATATAATTTTTAGAATAGATTTTTTGGAACAGAATTTCTTTAATAATATTTTCAAAACAAATTATTTGGAACACATAACATAGATTTTAGAACATAATTTTTTTACAAGTTTTCTTATATATATACATTTCGGAATAAATTTTCTAGAATAATTTTTTCATAATACATGAAATGTCTTTTGAAATGAGCTTTTTACAACTAATTATCTCTCACTTTTTCTTCTTCCTCTTCAAGAGTGTAGGTAACATGGAAGTGAGATCAATGGTAATAGCAGTGTGGTGCACAATGGAGGGTATTTTTGGTTTTTTAAGTATGAGTCAGTTCGTAATTATGGAGGTGCAGGAAGTAAAAGTATTTTCCCTTCCTACACTCAATTAGAGCCCATTAATTATTTGTTCGACCATCTTCTATCAAGTTTGGCCAATTGCTTTATGCACCCAATGATTTTTGAAACTCTAGAATTGCTCTTCATTCCATAATTGAAAAATACATTTTGGAAAAAGAAATCTATAATAGATTTTTTGTATTCTAGAACTGAAAAACTGAAATCTCATTCTAAAAAAACAAATCCATAATACAAATAATACAATAGATTCCAGAAAAAAAATCCAAAAAAATATTCTAAAAAATGGATTAAAAAAAAGAAGCTAGAAACATATTTTGAAAAAGACTATTTCGAAAAATTGTTCCTAAATGTCTAATCCAGAAAAATGTTCCAAAAAATCTAATCCAAAAATGCGTTGCAGAATAACAAATCCCAAATACATTTTTAACTTGAACCCCCCTACTCCTATTTAAAAACTAAAGAGTGTACTTTTATTCTTTTCACATTACTATGATGCAGGTTCAAATTTTGCTGGGTGTATGAAGCAACAACCTCAAGTTTGTCATAAATAGTAGGCCTATGAAAATATAGGCCCATCTTCCTTAGCTACCCTCCTCTCAATCTAAAATAGACTTTTTGAAATGTAAAATACACTGTTCAGAAAAATCCATTTCAAAATGAGGTAATGGCAATACCTTTGAATATCTCAAACCAATGGATCTGAGGTACCATGATTAGTTTCATGAAAAACAAAATAAACTTACATACTTGTCCGTATATACAACAACTACAATAGAATAATGCGGCTTTGAAAAAAGGATGCTGAAAAAGGTTAACAACTTAAAATCACATAGTTGTAAACATTTGGTAGATTCCAGGTGTGACAAATGCAAGCGATTTCAGAAATACGAGGCAGGGGGCTAGCAACCAATATCGGACAATAAATACAAGGTATTCACATAATTATTATCGCTTACATGTTACAAGACACTGTCTTAAGATAATGGATAACGTTTTCTACTATCTAATATTTCAGATTAGTTCAAGTTGACTAAATGAAGCTATCCCATATCATATGATATCAGCCGATTTATTTATTTATTTACTTTTGCTGAACTATTAAATTTTTACTTGGAATGTAGGCCTGCGATCAAGTCTATTTAGAATGCCATAAAAAAAAGTAAAAGTATATGAAAAAATTAGATACAGCACAATTCAACATGCTGAAAGAAAAAGAGGCTGAGATTTAGAAACAACTTTATTTTCTTAGTTTTTTACAAGTTGAGATATTTAATAGAAAAATCAAATTATCAGGGAGCCAACCGTTCAACCTTCCACAGCCGCTGTCCATTGATCTCATGGGGAGTATATTGCAACCTGTCAATAAACATGCACACAATCTCAGGAAAATTTTGTGGAAATTTACTTCACTATATATGAAAATGTGCTATGGTACAGAATGATAGACTAGAGTGTACTCTAGGACATCGTACTCCTTTAACTAGGAATTCAAACAAATCTTTTAAGGAAAGGAAGTCTGTGAAATGTTTCTGTTAGGTGTCTGCTAGTGTTAGATATCTTCTAGCATCTGTTAGTAAGGAAGAAAAAGGGAGTTGGGCTGGGATATTTAGAAGAAATCAGGAATCGTGCTCATAAATAAGAGGGGTTGAGAGTGAAACTCTTTTCAGCAATCACAAGCTGTTCGCCACGATGATAAAAAGCAAATGTTTAGGGGCATTAGATATCTTTAGCATCAATCAGTAAATGTTAGTGAGGGAGTTAGTTTAATTGGGATAATAAGAAAAAATAATGCATCTTGACTATGAATAAGCAGGGTTTTAGAGGGAGAGGTAACTAGTCATTTGTGAGAATTGGGGCCACAGGTCTGGGGAGTGGACGGTGCATACCCTTGAAGTTTTGCAATGCTTTACCTTTGTAATAGGATATCCATAGTTCTTCCTAATAAAATACCAGGTTCCTATGGACGGTTTGTTTATAGACCAAACGTAACAAAGCACCAGGATCAGATAATCATATTCTATACCAGAATAAGATAATTCAAAATTGAACAACGTCCCCAAATAAGAAAACAATTCCAAATAGCCCATCAAGTACAAGTATATCCAAATTTTAAGCAATGTCAAGATAAGGTTCAACATTTAGGCTATTTAAGGATGACTGATGAGGGGATGCAGAAAAAGCTTGTAAGTGTTGATTTTCAATATAAACCTCAAACTTATTTAAGTAACTCAATTTTTTTGTGAGGATAGAGATAGTCACTAACTTTTTAATGGAAAATTGTCATATAATGTTGTAGATGTGGCAGATTACTTTATAACGTTTATCATATCCAAGCAGCCAGACTAGGATATAGATCAACTCAAATTGATAGGCATACGGCTCATATCTTGAACACCGTGGCTTGAAAACCCAATACATGTTACTAAAAACTATTATGTACATAGTGTTTGACTTCATCCATTCATAGAAAAAGAAAAAAACAACTTAAAAACAAGAAAACCTATCACAAACAAGGATGCAACCACCTGTCATGCAAGCGAGATTTCTGTCCTTGCCAAAACTCAAAAAGTTGTGGTGTGAGTCTATATCCTCCCCAGTTAGGTTTGGGGATCAAACTTCTGCAAGTAGAAAATATGAGTATTATTTACAGCTCCCCTAGAGTTAACAAATGGGAGAAAAGGGTATAATTGTGGCCAAATGAGATGGTTAGCTACTCAGCTTTCCAAGTCCAAGCAATGAGAAGACATGGGGTTATAGACCATCTCAAGGGAGTTTCATATTTGATCAGAATTCACAAATAACATTTGAGTCAGAAGAAATTGTTCAAAAACTTACCCATCAGCGTATTTTTGTTCCAGTTCTTTGTACTCCTGATAGAGAACATGCCTACCAGGTACTACAGTACTCTAATGATCCATGATCCAAGAAATTGAAATTATAAGTTTACATACCATATCATTTCCATATATAACAATTAGACTTAAAGATAGGTAGAAGTAGACCTGCTTGCTGACTATTGCTCCAATCTGACTTCCTCTAGGACGGCTATGGAAATATTGTTCTGATTCCTCATCAGATACTTTCTGAACAGGTCCTTCTACCCGCACCTAGGAAAATAAATAAGTAAAAAGGAATGGATAAAATAAGTTTTCTTTCCATAGTCAAATATGAACTAGGGAGGAAATAAATTATGAAAACTGTACACAATTTTAGGAGCCTAAAATACCAAGGAAAAAAAATCATTTCTCTAAGATACTGATAAACTATTGATTACAGCTGGTTCTAGTAAAAGGACCTGGGAAAACAGAATCAGTCAATCAAAAGTTGCTTCATATTTTCCCTATTAGTATAGTATCCAACAGTCCTAAAATATCAAGATTATCCAATAGTTGAGGCACGCCTCCAAAATGCAGTGACACATAGTTTGCATTATCAAACTGTATGTATCAAGTTAAATTGACACACTAACCATTGTTCCTCACCAATGTAAATCAAGTCAGAAAATGCAAAATAATAACAACAACAACAACAACAACAAATTAAATTTGTATAGCAGAAATATCACTGATGTTCATCTTCTATCACTTCTTGTGCAGGTTTTCTAAGATAAGATCATTTAAAGAAACAAAATGATTCAAAAAAAGTATTTAACGGAGAATCCAGGTAAGCAACTGCAGGAAGTTTTGGTGGTATTAATATCAAACTTAATGCAACTAATATAGATAAATAAACAGACTGGATTAAGATCAATATGGATTATTATTTTGCTAGATAAAAGAGTGAACACAACAATGATAAAGGACACAGACTTCACATCGTTCATGTTTTATCATGACTAAAATTTCTAGCTGTCTGTTTTTGACTTTAACATGGAAAATCAAATTTTGTCTACACAGGCTTAAGAAAATTAAAACCACGTAGAAGAATCGCCAAACAGATCAAGCCCTTATGAATCCCAGCTGAATCTTACCGAAACGCATCAACTCAAGCCTCCAAAAGTATAAGCCATATTGATAGTAGATATTCTAATCCCCTATGCTATACCACCTGAGATTTTAGTCATCCAAATCCCAAATGGTCTCTTGGTGTTATATTGTAACTATGAATTATTATACCTATCCTCCTTTTCCCTCAAATAAAAGTACATTATGGCATGCTGCACCATGTTTCCAAGAAAGAAGGCGTGATATTGTTTGGCATGGAAAATAAACTTCATCATTTCCATGAAGAATAAGTCAATCTGAAGATGTAACTAGCCAGAACAATACTACTCACCTGCCGGTTTAAACCATCCCAGTAAAAAAGCAGCGATGCTTGAGGATTTTCAGATAATTCACGTGCCTTTCGACTTTCATAGTTTGTGTACCTGTGCAAATCAATTGCATTAGCTGAACTCAAATAAGCATTTGCCAAAATACAACAGGTCTAAGATAAAATTAACAGATCATTACTGACCACACAAATCCATCCTTATCCAAGCCTTTTAGCAATACCATTCGTGATGAGCTGTAGGCAGATCAAGAAGAGTAATTTGCAACTTTTAGTTCAGTATTACACATATTATTCATAAGTATGGAATAGTAATTCATTTTACGAGACCCACTGATATTCAGGAAAACACCATTTTAACATAAAAAAAAAAGCAGATCTTACGGTTTTCCATCCTCCCCCACAGTTGACAAGGCCATGGCATTTGGTTCCTTCAAACCAGCAGCCATTGCATCATCAAACCATTTGCGAAACTGAAGATAACAAAAATAATATTGTAAATAGGAAATCATTTGTAGTCATTAAAATCTCAGATTTGGAAACTGAAATAGATCATGGCAAAGTACTAAATTCCTTAACAAACACAGAGGGTAAAAGAAGGACAATTCTGCAACACAGTATTGTTTCACATGAAAATTACCTGATTAATAGGGTTGGCCTCCACCTGCTCTTCAAGAAATTCTGGTGAGATATAATTCTCTCTTAGAGCAGAGATATCAATTTGTGGAGGCTTTCCAATTCGAACACACATGGATGTTCCAGGATAAGGTGGAAGTACAAGCTTGTATTTTTCTGCAATAGCAGGTGGAACAAATCTACCTCCTAGAAAGTGGTGAGGACCACCGAACTTCTTTGCACCTAATTTTGGGGCTGTCAAAGAAACCTACAAAAAAATTAAACACAATGGAAAAATGGTATCTCAATAGAAACACAAATTGTGTTGAAATAAACATCCAAGGATATTATATCCCAGATACATACCAACATATCAGGCTTAATGCCTGCACCATCAACATCTCCCTCTTCAACATGCCACCCAGAGGGAATATCTACAGACACTATAACTGATCTTTTTTGGCCAATTTGATTATTATCATGCAAAGAGACAAGTCTCTGGATCAAATCATCAAAAGGAGGCCTGGGAGAACCTGAAGAAACAGAAAATAACAAAGTATAACAATATAAAATTAAAATGGAATTATTTGTTGCTTGATCCATACAGTAGTTCAGAATTCAGAGCCAATGTGATGGGATGTGAAAGACTTTGACAACAAAGAAAGAATTATTTAATTTAACTGAGTGGTGCTGCAGATTATGATTGTAGCAATGATATTGATCCTAACAGGGGTCCCACGAGCATCCTAACAGTAAGCATCAAAATAACAAGGAGGCATACATGAAAAAAAAAAGACAATTAATGATTAGAGGCAGAAAAACAGTGGTAACAGTATGTTGTTCGGTTCCTGGTTTGCAAAACACGGGTGAGAATTACGTAGATGCTCTAGATGTTCAAATGCATCTTAAAAAGAAAAATACCTACCATGAAATGAGAATCCAAACATCGCATCTACAAGAATGTCAAAGTCATTTGAAAGATCTGACGGTAGTTCTTCCACTGACAAGAATGGGATCGACAGTGCTTCAAGCTACAGCAACAACAACAACTCATGAGACTTGAAGTAACTCGTTAAACCCAAAGAAATAGATGGCAAGAAGACACAAAAAACACAATAACAAAAAGAGGAGTGGCAGTTCCAAACTTCGTCAAAATGAGTTCCATCCAACCTGAGTAACTAATCCAGCATAGAGAGGCTTGGGGGTACGCTTTGGGTAGCACACAAATGGCTTATAACCAAAGTGATGCAGGTGGCGAGCAGCTACCAGACCGTCACCACCATTGTTACCAGGGCCACATATAGTAAGAACACGACTATGCTCACTGGGTTTGTAAACCTGTGAAAAAAAAGTAATTCAAGCACAAACGCACCACCATTAACAGCAAAAAAATATCAGAGAGAAAGAGAACCAATTAGTCATAGGATATTTCCTCTTTCATAACACATTCCAGTCACCTAATGCAACAAAACACCAATTAGAAGACTCCAATGCAGAGCAGGAATCAAAATTTTCAATTACTATAATTATCTTTGCAAAATTGAGATGATTACACGCAAAAACAACTACCTCAGAAATTGAAGCAGCAACGCTCAAACCAGCCAATTCCTAAAATTTAAGAACAAAAAGGCGTTAACTAATTTAACCGACACATTAACACACGAAAATGAAACGGAAAAAAAAAAGGAGAAAGAAAGAAAGACCATGAGCTGGTCGACGCTGAAGCCGAGAGGACCCATGAGCGTCTCGTCGATCTCTGCGGCTTCTCGCTGCGTGAGGTAAGTGACGGAATCAGCATGGAGATTGGCCATTAATGCAGAAGAAGAAGAAGCAGCAGGTGTAGGCGCGCCCCTAAAGTTGGTGGAAAACGGGCGAAAAGAGGGTCGGAGAATACCCTGGAAGAAAAGACGAAATAGAAACGCGAAGATTTCAGAGAAAAACATTGAGAGAGTTTATGAGAGAAGAAGAGGGAATTGGTTTTCTTACAGAGAAAAACTGAAAGAGAGGGTTGCGGTTATTGTGGAGAGAAGAAGCGAAGGGGTTATGGGTTTGAGTGAGTGAATTGGTAAGGCATCGACATGTCATGCTCCTTCTGTTGATTCTTCCTTTGGGGACCAATGAACGCATTGATTTTGTAGTTTCTTCCAATTCTGCATCTCCCCACTGTTCCTCACTTCGCCAACTCACACTGCATATGATAGAACTTGTGATAAGCCTAAACAATGCACATCAACTCCCGAGAGCCACTGCATATTCAGTATAAATACATTCGCTTATGTTAGTTTGGTGGCAGTTTCTTCCTGCACCCCTACAATTTTCTTCTTGCACCCACAATATTATGAAAAGATCAAACTTTCCTTATTATTTTTTAAAAACCCTAAAATTTTTAAAAACCCTAAAATGCACCTGTATTTATTTTTTTGCATTCTGAATTATGGAATAAGGAAAATTTTTGGATTGACACTTTCAGTCAAATTTTGGATCCACCAATCCATAATTCAAAATATGCATTTCACAATAAAAAATTTATCATTAAAAAAAAAAACATTCTGGATCCACCAATGCGTAACAGAAATATCCATTCTGGATTCAGAAATCCATAATTAAAAAAAAAACATATTGGATCCACCAATTCGTAACAGACTTAGGCTTTTGGATTCAATAATTCGATAATCAATAATTTATGCAAAATTTGCTTATGGAACACCCTCAAAATAATTCAGTTCGGGATTGATGAATCCGTAACATACTCCCAGATCCCTATTTCCGGTAACCACGGTGACTTTTTTCAAATAAAAGGTTAAAACCAGTTTCAAAATTTAGAAAATTGTGGAGATGTAGGAAGAAAAGCGCAGAGATGCAGGAAGAAGAAGCCTTAGTTTGGTTTAAGTTTGGGCTTAATAGTCAGTTTAATTTAACTACTTTTTTTCACTGGTCTTTTTACACATTTTTTTATTAATTCTATCTTTATAAACATAATCAATTTTATTAACTTTAAAGAAATATCTTAATAAATAATAACTATCTTGGTAAAAAAATATAAGTATTTTATACTAATATAAAAGTTAATAAATAAATTCATTCAATTTTTTTATCTATTTTTTATGACTTTAATATAAAAATCATTAATATTTTATTTTAATAATTATTTTATCTATAGTATATAGTTTATAGTAATTAACAATGTTGATTTTTTTAATAATTTTTTTGTGTATACATTTTTTTACTGTATTTATAAACACAATCAACTTTATTTGAAAATACAATAACGGTTAAAAAATTGCACTATAATATTAAAAATTAAAAACTTGTTTGTCAATAATTAATTTGTTTTATACTTATTTTTGTTTCATGATTTTTGAAATTGATTAAAATTTTGTTCTTTTATGTGTTTCCATCAATAAAGTCGAAGCATAATTTCTTTAAAGCATAATTAAATACTTTCTTGTATTACAGCAAATTTTATGAAACCAAGCTTGTTTTTTTTTCTTCTATTTTTGAGTTCATGATTTTTATTTATTGAAGAATTTAAGTTACCTCTTTCACGGAGTAACATTCAAAACTGGTACATTTAAAAAATACGAGAATAAATTGAGTCAGGTTTTTTTTTATTAGATAGATATGATTTACTGAACATGGCTTTAACATTACTTATTTAATTTTTTTAATAGACATCTATTCATTCTAAAATTTAAAGTTCTGATTAGAATACATTTTTTTACAATAATCATATCAATTTTAAGATTTTCTAACAAAATCACATAACGGCTGCACCTGTGGGTCTAATATTTTATTATCTCATTTTAGTAAATTTAAATTTAATGTTTATAGTAAGTTTATTATCATATTACATTTTTTCCAGTATTGTTATTTTAGTATGATCAGTTGTTGAAATATAAATAAGGTTTAACATGTTCCACGCACTAATTTTGACCCCATACTTGTTATTTTCAAGTTACATGCCATTGATCATTGCTAATTAGCTTTTTATTGGTTTCCACTTGACTATTTCTAAGAGAACATGTTAACCCTAGTTTCACAAACAATGAAAAGAAACAATAGCAAAATTATGTATGAAGGTTAGGATGTAAGGAGAAGGGAACTTAAAAGATTGTCATGAATAAAAAAAATCCTGCTATTGCCAGGTTGAATTGTATCTAAAGTCCGCAGGTAATTCCCAATTTAGGCCGCAGAATTGACTATAACTACTACAACCACCCAGCAACGACACTATTTACATAGGTGAAGTAAAACCTAGAAACAATTCAAAAATAAATGTAAGGAAGCCAGCCATATTTATCTATATCTTGTTATCTACAAATCGGATTTTGTCACAGTGCCCTCACCATTGCATTCAAGAGGCATAAGCCGCCGCCTCTTCGGAGCTTGTTCCTCACAAATATCAGGTGCCACGCCATCAAAAGTCTCACCATCACCTACTGCATTAGAAACTTCTTGCAGTGGAATTGTGGGAGTGTCCTCATCAACTGCCACGTGTGAAACTTGTTGCATTGGAATTGTGGGAGTGTCCTCGTCAACTGCCACGTGTGAAACTTGTTGCAATGGTATCGTCGGAGTATCCTCGTCAACTGCCACGTGTGAAACTTGTTGCAATGGTATCGTCGGAGTATCCTCGTCAACTGCCACGTGTGAAACTTGTTGCAATGGTATCGTCGGAGTTTCATCATAATCTGGTACATGAGAAACTTGTTGCGATGGTACTGTCAGAGTTTCTTGACCAGTAGAGTGGAGATCTCCATTGTTATCATCACAATTCATAATTGAGTCTTCAGAATTTCCCAAGACCGTGGTGGATATATCTCTGACATGCTCAGGGTTTACCATGGCCGAACAAGTTTTCTCCCCTTGTTCAGCTTCATTGGACGACCTGGGCTCACTCACAGAAGGGCAATTTTTTGTGACCCTTACATCTTCTGAATCAACTAAGGCACCATTTGATGTATCTAGAGATGACACAACCACATCATGGTTCGCTTGAAGAGAGATTTCTGGTCTATGGCATGTATCATCTCCACACTCCCTGGGAAGATATGGCAAAGAACATGTTTGAGGAATAATTCCAGCCACTTGCTGGAAGTTGGGATCTGTAGGCAGGTACATAAACTGTTCCCCAATATCCGTGTCTTCCTATTAACATACAACAAAAAAGAGGGGGAGAGGTTAGTTTTACAACATAAATGTAAAAGAATGTAATGGGATCTAAAATAAATGTCTTGCCAGCATAAAAAATGTACACATCCTTTGAACGGCTATATTTAGGAACTATGCTCCAGAAAGTGATGGGTCGAAAGTTGATTTTTCAATGTATAATGTAAAGCAGACAGCATAAATTATTTGACAAACATGCAAGTCTTCTGTAGTACAGGGCGTGGTTCAAACATATTCAAGAAAAAAATGCAGACACAAGTAGGTACCTCCATCGAATATATTGAACCATTGAAACGCTGGTCAAAAGATTGGCATTGTCCCAACATTGCTCCTGCAGTAGCTCCTGGCTCAAAAAGCTCTTTAAGAACCAAGCCTGAACTGTTAAAAGATTGAGGATCCAAAGATGACGAACCGGACAATAGAGTGATTTCTATTCCCTGCCGTGCATGGGAAGCTGTTGACTCCTTATTGACTTCAGCATGATCGATCCCAGTTCTGTTATCATTATTTTCTAAACACTCATTGCCATCGCTACAGCCAGAGGAAGAGATTTCGTGTGAACCAAGGTTTTCCACAAGTTCAAAGATTAACTTCTGGATCAGTGTTCGCTTGAGATAAGCTTCAGCAGGCAGAAACCAGTCCACATTAAGCTGGAAAGTACTAGTTATATTAGGTCAAATTCATATAAGAATCCCGTTATTAACATGCCAGTAACCTTTCAAATGTGAAAAATAGAAAACATTAAGACAACTATGCAAGGAACTGCAAAAATTGGAAGATGTAGTAATACTTAATTAAGCACGGTCAACAACTAAGACAAAAATGTTGACATCGCACCCATTTAATACATTCTTTATCATACTATCATTGAGTAGAATTCTATGCGAGACCCAGGTAATAGGATATGTACTTCACCCAATTAGTGCATTGAAGAGAATGCTAAGAAAGTTGTTCGCTAGAACTACTTGCATGAAGAGATTAATGAAATTGAGGACGTTGCAACAAATGAATTATGGGTAAAATTATTTTCAATCGAGTAGATAATTGATTTTAGAATGGAAACTTTTTAGCAAAACACAACTCTTTGTATATTGAGAACCAATTGAGTAGATAATTTATTTTAGAATGGAAACTTTTTCCAATGATTTCATTTTTGTGTTCAAACAAAAAGTGTGAAATGCACCAGAACTAAAAGAATAAGTAGATCACTTACGAAGTTGGAAAACTTGGTTAGTTTGATAGGATTGAAATTAAGAGGTGCTTCAGTAAGGAACAGCTCTAGGTAGTGAAGCAGAAATAGGCCACAATCATACGAGTTTTCTTGCTGCGGCAACTGTCATGGAGAGCGACCATTTAATCATAACAATAAAAAAAAATACTCAAGCAGCACAAGCAAAAAGTGACCAGTCTTAAGAAGAAATAGGCCACAATCATACAAATATTCTTGCTGTGGCCAACTGTCATGGAGTTAGAGCATTCAATCACGACATTTAAATAATCATTTCAGAGAATAAAGCCACAAAGTGATCCTAGTTCCTTGAATAACTCAACTAATAATGAGCCATTTGAAGAAAGATACAAATGCAAAAAATAAGGTGGTCATCGATTGAATTTAAATGAATTGGATTTAAAATCCATATCCACTTTAACTAGATCAAATATATTTAGATTTTTTTAAAATTTATTTAAAGTGGATTAAATACACTTTGTTACATTAAATCCATTTTCATATGGACACAGATTAACTTGGCTCGAACTGAACCTAAGCCGACTCAACCTGGACATGGACCAACTCGGCTCTACATCGACCCAAACCTAAACAGCTCGACATCGGCTCGGGCCCGAACGACTCAACATCGACTCGGGTCCGGACGACTCAACATCGCCCAGGCCCGCTCGACTCGACATCTACCAAGACTTGCTCGACTGAACATCGGCCCCGACCCGCTCATCTCGACATCAGCCCAGGCCCACTCAGCTCAACATCGGCTCGAGCCTGTTGTGCTCGACATCGACCCGAGCTCAAACGACTCGCCATTGGCCTGGGCCCGAACGACTCGACATTAGTCTGGACTCGGATGATTCAACATTGGCGCGAGCCCACTCAGCTCGACATCGACCTACGCCCAAACGACTCGAAATCGACCCCGGCCCAGGCTCGCTCTTCTCGACATTAGCCCAGAATCGCTCAGCTCGACATCGGCTCAGGCCTGTTGTGCTCAACATTTGCCCAGGCTCGAACGACTCGACATCGACTCGGGCCCACTCGTCTCGTCATCAGGACAAGCCTGCTCAGCGCAACGTCGGCCCGGGCCCAAACGACTCAACATCAGCCCGACACCGCTCGTCTTGACATCAGCCCAGGCCCGCTGATATGATTCCATTTGATCTCTGTCACCCACTCAACTCAACATCAACTCAGGCCTGCTCAGCTCGACATCGTCACGGGCTCAAACAACTCGAAATTGACCCCGACCAGCTCGACTCGACATCAACCTGGGCCGGGCTCGGACGATTCGGCATTGGCGCGGGCCCGCTCGACTCGACATCGGCTCGTGCTCGCTATGCTCGAAATAGGCCCGTTCCCGAACAACTCGACACCAGCCTATGCCAATGTCCTGGGCTCAAACGACTCAAAATCGACCTCGACCAGCTCGACTCGACATTGACCCAGACCCGCTCACTCGACATCAGCCTGGGCCCAAAAAAAACAACATCGACCCGGGCTCGGACGACTCGACATTGGCCTAGGCTCGGACGATTCAGCACTCGCGCGGGCCCGCTTGACTCGACATCGGCCCGAGCTCACTTTGCTAGAAATTGGCTCCGGCCCGATCAACTCAGCATCGTCCCAGGCTCGAACTACTCGACATCGACCCGGACCCGCTCGTCTCGACATCAACCCAGGCCTACTCAGCTCAACATTGGCTCGGGCCTGCTCATCTCGACATCGGCTCGGGCTCACTCAACTCAACATCAGCCCAAGCTCGAACAACTCGAAATCAACCACGACCCGCTCGACTCAACATCGACCCATACCTGCTTGACTCGACATCGGCTTGGGCCCGGACGACTCAGCATCAGCTCGGGCTCAAACGACTCGACATCCACGCGGGCTTGAACGGTTCAACATCGGCGCAGGCCCGTTATGCTTGACATTGGCCCAGGCCCGGACGACTCGACATTGGTCCGAACTCGAATGATTCGACATTGGCGCGGGCTCGCTCGAATCGACATCGTCTCGGACCCGCTCGGCTCGACATCGGCCTAGGCCCAAACAACTCAAAATCGGCCCCGACCCAAACAACTCGAAATCGTCCCCGACCCAAACGACTCGACAGTAGCCCAGGCCCGCTCAACTCGACATCGGCTTGGGCATGTTGTGCTCGACATCGGCCCAAGCTTGAACGACTCGAAATCGACCCCAACTCGCTCGACTCGACATCGACCCGGGCCCTTTCGTCTCGTCATCAGATCAGGCCCGCTCGGCTCAACATGGGCCAAACCCGCTCGGCTCGACATGGGCCCAGACCCGCTCAACTCGACATTAGCCCTGACCCGATCGTCTGAATATCGACTCGGGCCCGCTCAACTCAATATCGGACCAGAAAGACTCAGCTAGACATGGGCCTGTTCCAGCTCGTCTAGACATTTGCATGGGCCAACTTGGCTCAATATCAGCCCCGACCGACTCGGGTCGACTCAATATGAGCCAGTTAGCTCGACTTGGCCCAGTTTGCCCGAAATGACTTGGCTCGACTTTGGCCCATACCGACTCGATTCGACTTGGGCCCAAACGACTTAACTCAACGTGGACTTGGGCTAACTTTGCTCAATCTGGGCCCGAATTTTCTTGGCTCAACCTTCATTGGACCAAGTCAAAATCCAACACGAAATGTAATTTAGATAATCCAATAATGTATCCAATCTATATCTAATCCATATTCAATTAAATGAATTGGATTTAAAATCCAAAAATATGGATTTGGATAATTATGGATTGGATTTTGTAATTTGGATTTTTTGCCCACCCTTAACAAAAAGGCATGCAATGGTTTGTAGCAAAAGAGGGGAAATTAAAATTATCAAGTGATGGGATTTTCCTCTTCAAATGTATGTAAAGTAAAGTTTGGAGGAAAACCCAATAAAGCGCAAATTAATCTACAAGATTGAATGAGTAGGGCACTTTAGTATGAGATTTTTAAAAACTCTCATTTCTAAAATGCTTGACTTTGCAGAACATCAATGGAAAACAAAGTAGAAGAAGATTAAAATGAATATTGCTTTCGCAAAATCATGGATTAACAGCTTTTAAAATCTCAAGACCTAAAATGTCCCACTCATTCAATCTTTAGATTATTTTTTTGGTTTATCCCAAAACAACTCCTAACATATAATGGATTGAAACAATTATCTGTATTTTATATATGAATAATTAAGCCAGTGAAAAAGATTTTCATCAACATCAACTAGTAAGAAATTTTTCACAAAAAAAAAACAGCCAGTTTCCAAAACAATCTAATATCTACTTCTCAGCAAATAATAAAACAGAAATTTGTTTCATTTAAACACTAATGTGTCTCTCTAAAGGAAAAATTATTGCCCTGGTGAAAATCGTCAAAATGTTAGCAGGCGTTACCGCAAGTGGAAGAAAACACATGTTGAAGAATCTTGATGAAAGGTCTTCTTCCAACGTATCCTTGTGTCTCTCTTTCCACTCTTCCCACAGGTAACTGCAAATAACAGAGGAGAAAAAAAGAACAAGTACAACTCTCTTGAGTTCACCTTTTTTAACCGACAATGCAAATATAAGGAATCTGCACAGTTGCAAAGGAAATAAACATGTATAACAGGATAATAAATTTGATATTAATGTCAATTTAAAAAAAAAAGGTAAAAGAAAATGCCAATACAAATGAGCAGTGTCTATAAGCACATTGAGTTTGGTTCTTGTTTGTATTGCGGCAATCAAAGATAAAACAATCATGATATTGGCATTTTCACGGTTCAAGAATTTAAAGATGAAACCAAAATTAAAGTCGTAAATTAGAAATATAGCATTTGAGTATTTGTTACTGTTGAAAAGCCACCTTTGCTGTTGTCACACCTAGAATATAAGGGGCTTGGCCAGAAAGGTTGAGTTAAATGCCACAGAGCATTGAGTCACCAAGATGTCGACTCTTGTCGCATTCCCACATATTAAGTAGTTCTTAATTCACCTTAAAAGACAGTTTTATGAGCTAAGTCCTAAACTAAGCCCAAATTCTAAGAGTTTCAATAACACAGAAATTTTATCTACAAGAACCGCTTACAGTTTGATAAAAAGAATGCATTGTCATTGGTCTGAGCTCTATTATTCAGATTTATACATGTCTTACACTGCAAAAAGTTGAGTACTTACAAAGTGGACAGCATTTAAATGAATTATTATACGCAAATACTGGCTTAAGATATTGAAAGTAAGAAATTGAACAATTTACAAATTTTGGTTAAATTAAAAGTCATGCAAAATTTCAAGACTAATAATATAATTAAAGGAAGCACACTAACCACCAGGAGATTCATTATCAATTGCTTTATAAAATCACAATTTAATAAAGCTTCCAAATCAATAATTGCAAAATTCAGCTGCAGGGGCAGAGTCTAAAAAGGTCTTAAACATGAAGCCAAAGGCAATACCACATATATAACATTGAATTTAGTTTCAATAAAAAAAATACATAAAATCTGCATACATTTTTTGATACAGGAAAGAGATTAAGAGGGGAATAAAAGAAAGTGAGAAGTTTTAGTCTACCTTTGCACCAAGTTTTTCAGACCACTGTGACTTCCTTTTATAGAATCCATATGCAATATACTGGGTACCTTAAGTGAATTGTGCAGCTCCTTGTCTAGAATACCAAGAATAACATAAATCTCTGAAAACAGAGAATCACAAGAAGAATATAAACTGATTTCTCACCATTAAAATTAACCACTTCACCAGGATGGCATATGACTATTAAACTCCAGTGAAGACTATCATCACATGAAAAGAAAATGCTGATCAGAACTTGAATACAAATAGAAAGTCAGAGAACCAAACCTTTCATAAAGTCTTACTTGAAGTTCACAGGAATGAAGATATAATCCTTTGCAAATAAATTTACTTTTCTTGTCCATTTACGAACACGTAGAAATGCTGCTTTTCCATCAGAAGCACTAGATGGATTTTTGTCCATATCAGCCAGCTTTCTAAAGAAAAAACTATTAAAAAAATGAAATCTAGGTTTTTCCTCCTCTGGTATTTGATTCTTAAGATACCTGCCAAAATTGAGATTTGCAAATTGTCAACCTCCTTCAAGAATCAAAATCTAGATTTAAAACCCTACAATTTTAATGGCCTTCAACATAAGTATACCAGAAGACAAAAAAAAAAGAAATAGGCAGGCATATAATTAATGCAGGGTGAGAACTGCTGTCATGAGTAGAAAAAGCAAGGATGGAGAGAGTAACTGATGTTACACCTGGCATCAGGGAATTGGGGAGGAAACTCTACAATGTTGAGAGGGTAAGAAAAACATGAATAAAGTGGAAGGGGAGCTATTGGTCGAAGAGAAGATAATTTTTTAAAGGGGGAGAAAGACCCATTAATTAGGTTCTGATTGTTCTTTTTCTTGCTGCTTTTCATTTCCATTTCCTTGTTAACTAAATAATCAACTTATAGTACTCCATAGAGGAGTGTTGCTCCTGGACTTACAATAATTTCAGAATACAACAATTTTATATTATTTAATATCTTTTGCCTTTTCACATAATCCTAATTATCAATCATTTTAGTAGCCTACAATCACAAATTCTCATTGTACAAGCACGGTATATGTTGATATTCCTCTTCCCATAAGTTTGATTATCTATTTTCAATTCTAAAATGCATGTTAAATAGACAATACAAAAGTGCATTTAGTTTTTGAAGGTAAGAGAAGATATGGCAAGCTCTGCAGTTAAGACAGGTAGAACAAGATAAAAATGTTATTGTACAATGTTAGAAATTATGAATAAATATTTTTTAACAAAAAATGGAACAAAAGAATTATATGTATACAGATAGAGAAAGACAAAACTTACTGGATGTAAAAATCGATAATTGTGTCATTAATGAATGTGTCTGGTTGCAGGAGATCCACATCTCTCTTGCTTAGGGAAACAGCATCTGGATCCCCTTTTGGATAGATAACATCATCAAAATTCTCCTCAAAACTGTTTCAGATCATAAATTCTCAGAGTTAAACATGCTATCAGAAGTTACACTCCCCACCAAAGAAAAACACACGCATACACATGAAATATGATGACTAGAAAATGATAGTATAATGCAGTAGGCTCTAATGGTTAGATACAAGATATCGTGATCTTTTATACCCAGTCTAATAATAGACACATTAAAAGAGTATCTAAAAATCAGTAGATTTATGCAAACTTGATTTCCTCAACACAACAGAATTATTGAAGTTTCTACTTAAATCAATGGAAAATGTAACCATGGACTCTCATATTTCCAATAAATGATATCTTTGACATTCTCTGTTGGAAGAATGAGTAGAGCAAATTACACCCTAGACCATGGCCATAAAGCCTCTAATACCATGCCATGAACTATTTATCCCAAAAGCTATAACATCCTAAACCAAACATTTCAGAAACACATTAAACCATATAGAATAAACTACTGAATAAGGGGGGGGAAAGGAAAATAAAAAGACAACATATATACCATGCAACAGCAAAGGATATAAAGTACTAAACCTGAAAATTCTTTTAAAATAAAAGCTATGGACTACAGCGTCAATACATCAAGGTAAACTTGTCAGAAAGGAAAAGGAAATTAATTTCTTACTTAGGGAAGTAGCATCTTGATGCATGTGAATCAATTTCATTGCCTTCTACATCAGCGCTACAAAAAATAAACATAAACATCACTAAAATGACATAAATTTCAGAGCAAAAAAAACATATCCTCTTCCAAATAAACTTTACCAAGACAATGAAACCACTCATCACAGGTTTATAAAGAACTTAATGACTTACTGTAGCGCAGTGTTCCAAGACGCCAAGTATTTCGTACTAAGAGATGTGATTTGCCTATGTCTCAGGGACCAATTGTAATCAACAACTGCGATTTCCAATTCCTCAACACCTAGCATATGTAAAGAAATGCACATACAGTACGTAACAGATAAGTTAACATCTGCAAAACAATCTACAAACTCCTAATACCAGAATTTACCCACATAAATTTATACCTACAGTTGAATAAAAAAAATAAGTTGTGTCAAATATGCCAAGCTATAATGAAGAAAACCATTCCACATTAATCAACCTTAGTAATTGCACTCACCTGAAGCATTGCTTACATGATTTGACTGGATTGCATTACTTGATAATACTCTAAGCTTAATAATGATGGTTCCACTCTGAAAAAAGGGCATAACCAAAGAATTATAGAATTTATACGCAACACACATACAGAAGGATCAAGTTACTACCAATTTTTCCTTCATTTTCTTTTAATCCAATGGTTAAAGCTGATGTCCTCTTTAGAACAATTAGACTAAACAATTAGAAGTGAAGATAAAGAGTAACTCTTTTAAAGTCACTCATAGAGTAATTTCATTATTTATCATTGTGTGTGTAATGAAAGCAATAGAACTACAAAACTCACACTTTGAAACAACTGACAACTAATGTCAATGAGATCATCCAGTGCCCATTCCAGATCAAAGGCTTCTTGCTTTATACAAGCAGTTGAAACATTGATCTTGACACAAAAGGGTGAGAAGGTTAACTTTGGCCCCAGATAATAATTATCTTGGTACCTGACATAATCAGGATGAAGAACGACTTCTGTATTTGTGTCATCCTGAAAATACATTGAAGAAAATAATAGTGAACAAAAAATCAAAATAAACCAACATAACACAAAAATAGTAAGTTAAATACCATAGAAAGCATTTTATATTGATGTACAACATTGAGAGATAAGAATGAACCAAATTTTTAGCTTAAAGAGATAATACAAAAGCTTATATTCTCAGGTAAAGAAAAGTATACTTGATGAAGCAGCAGCAGGGGAAAGAAAAACCAAACCAAAAAACAATAATATGCATCAGAGATGAAAAAGTAAAAACAACGGCAGTAAAAAAACAACTAGAGAAATTCCAAAATCTAAAAAAACATAAAGGTGAAAAAACACTGCATGTCATGTCAATATCTTTAGCACAAAATGGGAGTCACTGAAATAAACTTTACCATGTCAGAATTGTCTGTGCCATTCAATCCAAAACCATTTAATGAAACTGGAAAAATGAATACTTAAGTGAGTAAACTGCAATATAATTTTCAAATTGAAAGTGTTGTTATCAGGACACCAGGATTATAAAAAATATACCACCATTCTCTGGAATATCAGAAGCAGGACTTGTTGGAGCACTCTCATCAGCTTCTGAATTGACATCAATTGATTCATTCTGTAAATGAATTGAACATAGATATAAATCTCACAATTAAATCAATTCCTTAGACTGTAATCTGGCAAAATTGAAGTTACAGTACACTGTAAGAAATCCCTGAAGGGTCAATCTGGTTTGTTTCAGGTGAAGATACTTCGCCACTTATATCCATTTTCTCTAGCTTGTTATGGTCATAAATATCTTTAATATGATAATCATTTTCATGACTAGTCGAATTTGATTGTTTGTCGGCTTCCAACACAGATTTCTTCTCTTCACTATCATATACATCTCCCAGTGTGTCAGGAGAAGGTTCAGAACCACTCTTTTCCAAATTAAAAATAGCACCACCTACACCAACACAAGGAATACCGGCAACATTCTTTATGCCAACCTTGTTCACCTGGGAATCTGTCAATATATCATCGGCTATGTACAATCAATTAATTGAAAACCAGCTTAGAGAAGAACAGAAGCAACACAAGAAGTCATGACAGGCATAATATAGTCAAAATGCTTGTATAATATGAAAGGGAAAAAATAACTGAGAGACATGAGAGGGAACCTATTTCAAGAATGCAAAATTACTAAAATAAAGACTACAAGGTATAGCTAAAGCACATTTTCCATAATTAAGAGTGGGAGACAAAATCTTACAGTTCATAATCCATAATGCAACTAAGATTTAAGATACTTTTTATAAGACACAATTAGAAGTGGAAATGAACCAATTAAATAGTAACATAAAGTACATGCATTGTTAGAGAGTGGGAAAATCAAATAGGACAAGTTCACAAGCGTTCTTTCAAATTCTTCCTATAAAAATTTAGACTAACTAGGCTTTTAGATTTTTTCTTGACAAATTGTGAATTAAAAGCATACAAATCGCTGAATCATGTGTAAATCCTATTGGTGATGAAAGATTACATATATTCATTCAACAATAGCAAGAACATAGTCACTTAAGATTTATTGTGAGGAAAATCAAGAGACAGAAAAACGATGTCCAAGAATCAAGATATCAGAATTTTAAAATTCTTGATAAAATCAAGTCCTCAGACAAACAAAAAACGTTGAGAGAAAAACTCTGCTGCAAGTTTCATCTCTCTCCTTCAGTTCCTTCAATTTGACTCTCCAGGAAACATATACTATACTTCAAAATATTAATCATCAAACATGAATAGCACAATGGCCACACCTACCAAATCAGCGTTTTGCATTCTAAAGGCAAAACAAGTACTACATATGAACAATATCGATTGAATATGAAGTTTGTTTTGGCGAATTAGGATTTTAGGGAAATCGCCTTACCGAGAGGATCGTGGTTAGGTAGGGACTGGTGATGGAGGTCTTTGTCTGCGGCAGGGGCATCATCCTCTCCATTGAAATCCAAGACTTGTAGATCTCTGCGCGGAGACTTACTCATTGTCCCCAATAAGGGTTTTTTGCGGGAGCTTGTTGAGAGCGCGAAATTGATCCAAGCTGTAATGGCACTCTCAATTGGGGCATGTGCCTTGAAGACTGACCTATATAGTGTTGAAATGTGCCAATTAAAAGATGACAGCTGTCCCGAACTCTATTGGAAAGTTCATTTATCTTTATATTCACCTCTACCACTGCCTGGCAAATCTTTATATCAATTTGTAAATTGTATTTGCTTTACATATTCAAAAGACATTTATGTTATCTGAATTGAAAAATATGCAAACGTATTGTAATGTAATTATACACAAAATCATGATAAATTTGTTAATTTTAATAAAAACTATTTACATATAGTATTAAATAAGACTTTTAATTAATGTATGTGCCAAAATTTCATATATTAATAATATATATATATATATACCCAAATTTTAAGCAAATTCTTAATTGTAATTTTTGAAATAAAAAATTATGTTTTTTTGAACAAATAGTGCATGTATTAACTATGAAAAAAATATATTAGTATTCAATCACAAGCTTTAAAGTATAATAAATTTATAACTTTTATAATTACTTTAAAAAACATTTCACCTGTAATTTTTAATTGATTGAAGAATGGAAAACTTTTAAATTACCATTGCACATAAATTTGTGTTATAAAGTATTTTTAAATTACAGTGAAAATTTACAATGTATAATACATAATACGTGATAAAATATTTATAAATTTTCTAATTTAAAGTTTTTTTTGTCTAGTATATTCATATATATCAAGCAAACTAAACTTATCTATAATTTGTATGACTCTTATACAGTCTACTCATTTATTTGTTTAATAATGTAGATATTTATAATTAAATATCGGTGTGATCAATGTTTTACCTACAACTTTATTTATATATTATTTGATTTTTATATGTATATTTTTTTAAAAATAATATCAATTATCATAACCAATTATATAAATCAAAAAAAATATATAAAAAAAATGAAAATGACAGTTTATTCTATAACAAACATGTTACTATTTCCAATCAGTCTCACCCTGACAAATCAACGACTGGGTTGTACCAAACTGAACCACTAAATAGTGAAACATAATTTACAACTTTTAAAAACAATGGACATTATTAACATAAAATATTGAAATTAAATGAGCCGTAATAAATTATTAACCCTTTAATATTTCTCCTAAGAATTTTTTATTTTTTTTATAAATATGCTCTGCATTTTGCATTGTAATTTGTTTGTAAAATAAAATAACTGTTATTAAACTAATTTTCTTTTATAAGTTGTGATATGAAGCTTGGACATTCCTCTTAAATGACATGTCGGCGACACTCGAATGATACCTGTAAGACACATATCTGTGAAGTCGGCGACATTCGAATGATACTTGTAGGACATGTATCCGTGAAGTGTCTAATTCAAAAAATATTTTTTAGATTTCTGACAATTATAGTACGGTTCTAACAATTTTTTTTTTAAAAAAATAGATTAATTTTATAAAAAAATCAAACTTTATTGTATAAATTGTTATTATAATTATAAAAATAAAAAATAAATTGTGTATTTATTGTTAATTTATATAATTCTTAATTATATAATATATAAATACGTCTTACATATTTTTGAGGTTGTGATTGAATGAAAAATATTGTTTAGTTTACAAAAAAAGTGAGATTATTTTATAAGGTCACACATCTTAAAATAAGGAAATAAAATTTCCACGCGTATACCAGATTATGTATTTTAACAAATAAGAGGTGTGGTGGAGTGTGAGTTGTTGTTGTTGTAACTGCAGTGGGAAAAGATATCAAGATCAATCTCAGAAAGTTTGCAGTGTCTCTCCGAAAATGAACGACGCAGATGTCTCTAAGCAAATCCAGCAAATGGTGAGGTTCATCCGCCAGGAAGCAGAGGAAAAAGCTAACGAGATCTCTGTCTCCGCCGAGGAGGTATATATTTATCTCATCGTGTTTTCTCCTCTTTCGCTCTCGATTCATGCTCTCAAACCGAATTGTACTTTTCCTTCTGCAGGAATTCAATATCGAGAAGTTGCAGTTGGTTGAAGCCGAAAAGAAGAAGATCAGGCAAGAGTACGAACGCAAAGAGCGCCAAGTCGAAATTCGGAAGAAGATGTAACTTCCGATATACCTTTGTATTCTGTCTCTGCGAATTCAAAATTCATTAGGATTTGTCCTCCATTGAAATTTATTGAAATTAAATTCTGAAGACTAACTCCTACTCGTATAGATTTTGATCCTTACGATACGACAGTGTCTATTGATTGTGTGATTATTGTTAGTAACGCAGCATTGAATCTTTATGGAACCAGATTTAGTGCAGTTATTTTTTCATGTAATCCCTCATTCTATGTATTTATAATTGAACGACTGTGATTCTGTGTGTTTTAAGTACTAAAATATGATCTTTTGTCCAATTGTTATAATTTCTGAATCAGGACGCTTTTGTATTTCTGAATTGAGGAATGCATGCAATTCAAATCAATTATGAGATAGTCTACCAAATCCTTGTTGTCTTGAGATAGTTTATGTTTTGATGCACAACCAATTGATTGTGTTTGCAGTGAGTACTCGATGCAGCTGAATGCTTCTCGTATTAAAGTTCTTCAAGCTCAAGATGATGTGATCGGTTCCATGAAAGAAGCTGCTTCCAAGGAACTTTTGAGTGTGAGACATCATCATCATTTGACTTTGACTCATCACGATCATGTGTACAGAAACCTTTTGAAAGATCTCATTGTTCAGGTCAGTTAAATTTTGAATATGGTACACCTACTTATGATTTGATAATTTGAAGTTGCTGGTTTGCCAAGTATCAGATTGTTGTTTCCATTTTTTTTACAAGAGCCTTACACATACGAAACTGTTTTAATGTTATTTATTTTGTCTAAAACCAATTTTTTCATTGAAAAATCCTATTACCTAGAGACATCATTGTATAACATCGTCGATTATTTTGTGATAGCAAGTTCTTGGGTACTTATCAATTGTTCTTTCCATCTTTTCTAGTAAGAGCCTTGGACCTAGGCAACTGTTTTTAATGTTATTTATTTATTCATGTATTGTGTCCTACTTTTGTATTATTTGAGATGATGAGCACAACATTGTATCTATAACTAGTGTATTATTTTAGATGATGAGCACAACATTGTATCTATAACTAGTATTATCATTTAACTTGCTATTACCTAGAGACACCATTGTATCAACATCATTGATTGTTTTGTGATAGGAACTTGGGTAGTATGGGGTGCAGTGGAGTATTTGACTGTTTGGTTATCCCCTTGTGATAGCTACTTTTTTAGAGTATATTCCCAAGTGTTTGGTACTTATCAATTATTATTAGAGATAGTTGTTGGTGTCTTGTGAAGGGCTATCTTCGTAGGGTTCACATCAATTATTATGAGGGCTAGTTGTTGGTGTCATGAAAAGAGCTATCTATCTAAGGTTCTGATTAGGGATGGCAACAGATAGGGTGATGCAAGTTTGACTATCTCATTCTCATATCCAAAGTAAAAATTCATCCGCATTCCCATCCCATACCCCAACGGGTATGATATTTTGTCTCATCCCCTTGGCATCAGGAAATGGATATACTTGTAGCCTCTCCCTGACTATTGCAAATATTAATTAAATAATTCTTTTTAAAAAAATCACAGCAAAGGAAACACGGTATTATCAAGTATTTAATGTCAAAACAATACACATTTTCTTTACTCCAATGTCAAATATCAAGAAAATAATTATAATTGTATAAATATCAAGGTGAGTGAGACTATCAAATAATAAATGGATTAAGGTCAAATAATTATAGAAAAGAGTAAAAATGATTAAATGAAAAATTAATATAAGTTTTGTAGTTTACCTAATAAATTAAAGGTGTTTAGTAACTTAAAAAGGGGACGGGTAAGAGGTCGGCAGGGCAGATATGTACATCCCCATCCCCATACCCAAATTAAAAAATTGGGTATTATCTATACACAGTCAATGGGGGACAAGTTCATTTGTCATTCCTAGTTCTGACTAACACGAAAGTTGAGTGAAGTTTCACCAAATGAAGTGTTGTAGAATGAAAGTTGCCTAAATGTTGTTGCTTATGGGTGGTGCTACGATAAGAACTTGGGTATTGTGGGATGTTTTAAGTCCCACATTGAGTGGTATAGTATGGGATCCTCAGTGGGGTATTTAGGTGATTGGATCCCTCCCCGTAATAGTTAGCTTGAGTACATTTCAATTATAACTATCTCTTGACATGGAAACCAACCTTGGTCTCCATGGTGTGTTAAATGGCATGGGTTCAATTCTTTACCCTTTCCCTCTTTCCTGGTCAACTTGCATTAATCCTTTGTGATGATATATATTCTGCTTGACTGCTATTTATAGAGTACCTTCTATGCGTAAGTATATGGACTTGGTGTATAATGTTAGGGATGTTTGTTACAGTGTTTGCTAAGACTGAAAGAACCTTCTGTCTTATTGAGATGTCGGAAAGAGGATCTGCACTTGGTTGAGCATGTGCTGGATTCTGCTGCACAGGAGTATGCTGATAAAGCAAATGTTGATCCCCCAGAGATCATTGTTGACAACCAAGTCTACCTTCCACCTGGACCCAGTCATCACAATGCTCATGATATCTCCTGGTAAAGTTCATATTACAACAATTTAATCTTAACTAATTGTTTGGTCCGGCCAATACAGGATTTGCTTTCTTACCCTACACTTTATTTTTTCCTCTGGATTAATTATAATTCAACATTATCTTATGAGAAAAGTGCAAATTCAAATCTTATGGTAATAGTAATTCTTACCCACAACAATTGAGGATGCTTCCTAAAATCGCATTAGCTTTTAGCTGCTTTGATATTTAAATTTCAGTTGAGGCAAACTGATTAGTTTTTGTTGATATTCAGTTCTGGTGGGGTGGTGCTGGCTTCTCATGATGGAAAGATTGTGTGTGAGAATACTCTTGATGCGCGACTAGATGTAATGTTCCGTAAAAAGCTTCCTGAGGTAAAAAAATTATGCATTGTAATTCTTACTCTGGTTGTCTCCTTTGTTAGATATTTTCTGCTGAGTTGTTTCTGTGACTTTCTATATTTTTCAAAGTGGGAAGGTGGGTTATTTTTGAGATATTGAAACTTGACACTGAACTAAAAAAATACTTCAAAATCATATCTGATCTGATGGGCTACTAGGACAAGTAATGGAATGTGTCAGTGATTTTCAAGAGAAAAGAAGAAACAAAGCTTGTTTAACCCAGAAGAAAACATATATTAAAGGCATTACAATTATAAAGCTTAATGAATAACTGTCGACTAACAATATAATCCTTGGAATAAGCCATGAATACAAATGGGAATAACAAACTCTTTAAGACTAAGAAAGCAACAACAAACAAAAATAATATAAGCAGAACGTGGAGTATAGGGAGTAGTAAACTGATGCTCAATGCCAGCTTCCTCACAAAGCAGATTGAAGTTTTCTGAGGTATACTCCTTGCCATTATCAGATCTTAGAATCTGAGTTTGGTTGCCACTTCTAACTTAGATTTTAAGAAAGAAAAAGAAACAACACATTCTTGTGAAATCTTCAATAAATGCAGCATAATATCAACTCCCTGCTAATGAAGGAGTTCTCTGAGGTCTAGATATATCCGTGTAGACTAACTGCAGCTTACAAGTGTCTCTTTATGCTGACTTCGGAAATGGCTTCTCTTTTGCTTTCCAAATAGACAAGTATTTTAGGTTGGTGTGTAATCATGAAGTTCTGGAAAATCAGCTGCCAGCTTCTTGGACTTCATTTGCAGCTTCCCTTGGTGGTGATAATGCCCGAGCCTCTTGTTTCAAACTTCTGTGATATTTTCCTGGATTGGAAAATCAGCTTGCTCTTCCTCTAATGGATTTATAGCAAAACTTGTCCCTTCCATCTTTCCTTGAAAGATAACATGCCTAGCGCATCTCTACTAATCAGGCAAAGATTGTCTTCAAAAGCAACTTTGAATCCTGAGCAGCTTGTTTTTGCAACAGTCCCCTTTCTTTTGACTGAAATATAATCACGATTTGCCTATTCCAACTTTAGTGATGTTGGTTGCTTTTAAATCTTTTGAAAAGCTCCCTAACGATGGTCATTTGATTGGTTCAACCACTGTCATTCAGCCAAATCTTACTCACTTCACTGCTTGCAAAAACAATAGCCACAAAGAGTAGAACCTCCTTGTCTTGATCAACAACCTCCTTGTCCTGGTTTTGGGCCTGCAAAGGCATGTAGGATTTCTGTCAAAGTGATCTTAAACAGATCCTTTGTGTAAATTTTTGTATCTCTTTAATGCCTTTATCAGAATTTTCTCAACAATTCTGGAATCTGCTAAATTAAATCCCAACATCTTTCAAGACTTCAGCACCTGTATGACTCACTTGACCACTTCAAATTCTCACTTATCGTTGAGTGCATATGAAACAAAAGACTGACGTGAACTTAGGGAAGATAATAACAATTTAGTATTAAAATATAGAAAGTTAGAAATACAAAGGAGACCAAAATAAGATGGAAAGGCAACAGAGAACGAAGATAATCTGAATATTTGATACTTTGAAATTTTCGTGACGAGTTTTCTCAAAAGAAAATATTTCATATTTGTTGGATAGAGATACTAGACTAGAATATATATACACGCACACATAACTAGACATAAAAATTAAGAATTGACAGTAGTTATTTTGTCAAGGGAAGGAGAAGCCATTAAGATTTTCTAGAGCCAGGAAAACGACAAAATTCTTCAAACTAAACTCTGAACTT